>MDSZ01248798.1_pt1 | contig 19871 bp, 19 predicted proteins | sample 811201 | NCBI WGS metagenome assembly MDSZ01 (sample SAMN05326647, study PRJNA326480) | marine metagenome | isolation source: seawater | place: Indian Ocean: North | collected 2010 | reverse complement strand
CTGTGTAGGTCGCGGCGCCGCCGACGATGACGGGCACGTCGAGGTCGTAGATGAACTTCTTGAGGTTCAGCGGCTCGGCGACGCTCGAGACGTGCTCGGCCGAGACCGTCGTGCCGCGGATGACGAAGAGGTCGACACCGGCCGCGACCACGGTCTCGTAGAGGTCCTGCGTGCGCTGCGGGGTGAGGGCTCCGGCGACCGTGACGCCGGCCGCCCGAATCTCGGCCAGCCGCGCGCTCACGAGCTCGGGCTTGATGGGCTCGGAGTAGAGCTCCTGCATGCGGCGGGTGGCGTCGCACTCGTCGAGCGCCGCGATCTCGGCCAGGAGCGGCTCCGGGTCGTCGTAGCGCGTCCACAGACCTTCGAGGTCGAGCACGCCCAGCCCGCCGAGCTGTCCGAGCATGATCGCCGTGCGGGGGCTGACCACCGAGTCCATCGGGGCGCCGAGCACCGGCACCGTGAAGGGGAAGGCGTCGATCGTCCAGGCGGTCGAGACATCCTCAGGGTTGCGGGTGCGCCGCGACGGCACCACCGCGATGTCGTCGAAGGTGTAGGCGCGACGCGCACGCTTGGAGCGACCCAGCTCGATGTCCATGCTCACCCCCACAGCCTACCGGCGACGCCCGCGAGCGCCGATGCCGGTGCGCGCGCTGTCGCCGGGCAGAACGGATGCCGCGGCCACCTCGGCCGCGACGGCATCGACGAAGACGCGGGCCGCACGGCTCGCACCGGGGCGCACCGCGATCAGCAGGCGCCACTCGATGCGCTCGTCGAGCGGGCGCAGGGCGAACCCCGCGCCGCGCGGCGCGTCGGGGACGAGGTAGCGCGGCATGGCGGCGACGCCGGGCCCGGCCGCCACGAACTCGGGGATCTGCGCGACGTCTCCCACCTCGACGATCGTGCGACGCGCGAGACCGCGGGCGGCGAGCGCGGCGTCGAAGACCGACCGCTGGCCGAACCCTGCGGGCGAGTCGACGAAGTCCTCCTCGGCGAGGCGCGCGAGCGGCACGGTGCGGGACGCGGCGAGGGGGTGGTCGGCGGGCAGCACGGCGACGAACTCGGACGCGATGAGGCAGGCCCGGTCGGCCACAGCCTCGGTCGGCTCGGCGCCGAGGAAGGCGACGTCGATGCGCCCTGCGGCGAGGTCGGCTCCGAGACCGGCGGAACCGGTCGCCGACGGCGAGAGGTGCAGCTGCACGCCGGGGTGTCGGGCGCGGAACGTGCCGAGCACGCGGGGCAGCGCCCCACGTACGAGCACGTTGGTGAGGATGCCGATGCGGAGCGTCCCGCGCAGCTCGCCGTCGTCGGCGACCTCATCGCGCAGCAGCGCCCACTCGTCGAGCAGGCGGCGGGCGCGCGGCAGGGCGACCTCGCCCGCCGGGGTCAGCGCGACCCGATGGGTGTCCCGCTCGAACAGGCTCGCGCCGACCTCGCGTTCGAGGGCGCGCACCCCCGCCGACACCGTCGACTGCGCGGCGAACAGGCGCGCCGCCGCCCGACCGAACCCGCCCTCGTCGACGACGGTGACGAAGTACTCGAGCTGACGCAGGTCCATGGCGGGAGCCTAGCGCCGTCATCGTTCAGAACGATCGCCCTCATCGGGAACGTTCGTTTCCATCGATGTCCGATCGCGGTCACACTGGAGTCATGACCACGACCGCCGACATCCCCGTCATCCGCCTGCGCACGCCCGGCGTCTCGCACCGCACCGGGTTCTGGGTCGTGGCGCTCGGGTTCCTCGCGACGATGGCCTTCACGACCATCCCCACCCCGATCTACGCGTTCTACGCACGCGCCGACGGCTTCCCGACCTGGGTCGTGACCGTCATCTTCGCCGCCTACGCCGTGGGCGTCCTCGCCGCCCTCTTCCTCGTCGGGCACATCTCCGACTGGGTGGGACGGCGCCGGATGCTGCTCCTCGGCGTCGCGCTGCAGCTCGTCGCCGCGGGGCTCTTCCTCGTCTTCCCGCACGTGGCGGGCCTGATCATCGCCCGCGTGGTGTCGGGCTTCGGGATCGGCGCGATCACCGCGACGGCCTCGGCCCACCTCGTCGAGCTCGACGCGGCCGCCCGGCCCGGAGCCGGCCCCGTGCGGGCCACGACCGTCGCCACGGTGCTCAACACCGGCGGCCTGGCGCTCGGCCCGCTCATCTCAGGTGCCCTGGTCACCTGGCTTCCGGGCCCGACCGTGACGCCCTACCTGCTCTTCGCCGGCCTCCTCGTGCTCGCCGTGCTCGGCATCGCGCTCGTGCCCGAGACCGTGGTGCGCCAGAGGGAGCGTCCCGCGTACCGCCCGCAGCGGGTCGCCGTGCCGCCGGAGGGACGCCGCGACTACACGGCCGCCGCCATCGCGGGCTTCGCCGGCTTCTCGGTGTTCGGGCTGTTCACCTCGCTCGCCCCCGTCGTGATGACCCAGGTCATGCACGAGCCCGCGCCGCTCGCGGGGGGAGCCGTGACCTTCGCGGTGCTCGCGGCATCCGCTCTCGCCCAGCTGGTGTTCGGACGCCTGAGCGCGCTGCGTCAGCTGGTGCTCGCCCTCGTGCTCGTCGTCGCCGGGCTCGCCGCCCTCGCGGTCGGCGTGCTCACTGCGACACTCGCGGTCTTCGCGGTCGGCGGCGTCGCCGCGGGCGCGGGCGTCGGACTCGTGTTCCGCGCCTCGATGATGACGGCGGGGCGCCTCGCCGCCCCGGAGCGCCGCGGGGAGGCGCTCGCAGGCATGTTCCTGGCGTCGTACCTCGGACTCGCGGTGCCCGTGCTCGCGATCGGCGCCGCGCTCGTCTTCGCCCCGATGACCGCGGTGCTCGTCGTGTTCGCCGCGGCCGTCGCGGTGCTCGTCGTGGTCGCCGCGCTGCCGCTCGTGCGGCGCGCGGCTCAGGCCTGAGCGGCGCCGGTCACCAGGCGTCGTCGACGCGCGGCGCGAGTCCGAGCACCCGGGCCTTGTCGGCCGGGAAGCACGCGTCGAACAGCTCGGTCACCCGCGAGTCCACGTCGTAGTCGTCGGCGAGGCGCATGCCGATCATCGTGTTGATGAGCATGCCGTGCGCGAGGAATCCCTGTGCCTGCTCGGCGGTGAACCCGAGGGAGCGCAGGTACTCCCACACCTGGGCGAAGCCGTCGCGGGCGACCGGGCCGATGACCGGATGGGCACCCAGGAGGAAGGCGTGCGTCAGGGTCTGGTGCAGACCTCGCGTCTCGAGCAGGTCGATGTAGGCGCGGCCGAGCCGGTGCTCGAGCGTGTCGTCGGTCGCCTCGGCCGCCGCCCGGAACCCCGCCAGGAGCTGTTCGAGCGCCGCCGTACAGGCGGCGACGAACAGATTCTCCTTGCTGCCGAACAGGCGCACGACATAGGGCTGAGAGACGGATGCCGCGCGCGCGACGTCGTCGGTCGTGGCACCGACGTACCCCTTGGCGCCGAACACGGCGAGCGCCGCGACGATGATCTGCGAGCGCCGCTCCTCAGAGCTCAGGCGCCGTTCGGGCTCGTCTGTCGGGGTCACGCTTGACAGGTTATCAGTCGATTACTACAGTCGGCCATGTCAAAGTAATCATTCGATTACAAACACGCGTTGCCATGCCGGGTCGCGCGCCGACACAGACACCCTCGCTCCGCATCCCGCCCCTCCTCCTCCGACCAGAAAGGCCGCACCATGAGCCGCACCATGAGCCTCGCCACCGCCGTGCGCCGCCGCCCCGCCGCACTCGTCATCGCCGCGGCATCCCTGCCGATGTTCATGGCGACCCTCGACAACCTCGTCATGACCAACGCCCTGCCGGTGCTGCACAAGGACCTCGGCGCCAGCGTCGAGCAGCTGCAGTGGTTCGTGAACGCGTACACCCTCGCATTCGCCTCGACGATCCTGCTGGCCTCCGCTCTCGGCGACCGCTACGGCCGTCGCACCGTCTTCACGATCGGCATCGCGGTGTTCGGCATCGGCTCGATCTTCGCCGCCCTCTCGCAGGACCCCGGTCAGCTCATCGCCGCGCGAGCCCTGCAGGGATTCGGCGGCGCGGGCGTCATGCCGCTCTCGCTCGCCCTCATCACCGGCGGCGTCGTCGATCGGCTGCGCCCGCTCGCGATCGGCATCTGGGGCGGGATCGCCGGCCTCGGCGTCGCGGTCGGCCCGCTCGTCGGCGGGGCGGTCATCGAGGGCTGGAACTGGCAGACGATCTTCTGGATCAACATCCCCGTCGCCGTCATCGCGCTGCCGCTCGCGATCTGGGCACTGCCGAACCAGCGCGGCGCCCGCGCCCGCATCGACGTCGTGGGCACCGTGCTCGCCGGCGCCGGGGTCCTCGCCCTCGTGCACGCCATCGTGCGTGGCAACGACGACGGCTGGTCGACGTTCTCCGTCATCGGCGAGATCGTGCTCGGCTCCCTGCTGGTGATCGCCTTCCTGGTGTGGCAGTGGCGCTCGCGCAGCCCGCTCGTGCCGCTGCGACTGTTCCGCGACCGCTCGTTCTCACTCACCAACGCGGTCGGCTTCGCGTTCAGCTTCGGCACGTTCGGGTCGATCTTCATCCTCATCCAGTACATGCAGGTCGTGCGCGGCTCGACCCCGCTGGAGGCGGCCGTGCAGACCACGCCGTGGACGCTCGCTCCGATGGTCGTCGCACCCCTGGCCGGGCTCATCGCCCCGCGGGTCGGCACCCGCATCCTGCTCGTCACCGGACTCGCAGCGCAAGGCATCGCCCTCGGCTGGCTCGCGCTGATGATCTCCACCACGACGCCCTACATCGACATGGTCGCGCCGTTCGTGCTCGCCGGCGTCGGCATGGGGCTCGTGTTCGCGCCGTCGGCGACAGCTCTGCTGTCGACACTCGGCATCGCCGACCACGCCAAGGCGTCGGGCGTCAACTCCACCGTGCGCGAGATCGGCGTCGCCCTCGGCACCGCCGTCATGACGGCGATCTTCGTCGGCGCCGGAGGTCAGCTGCGCCCGGACATGTATGTGGATGCCGCGCGCCCCGCTGTCCTCACCGGGGCCGCCGTGCTGCTGGTCACCGCCGTGCTCGCCCTGTTCCTGCCCGCCGGCCGCGGCACGCCGACGACGGCCGCGGACACCGAACGGGAACTCGCGCACGCGGCCTGAGCCGCGGCATCCAGCCCCTCATCGAGGCGCCGGACGACAGGGATCACTTCTTGTAGTTCGGCGCCTCGACGACGATCTGCACGTCGTGCGGGTGCGATTCCTTCAGGCCCGCCGCCGTGATGCGCACGAAGCGCCCCTTGGTCTTGAGCTCCTCGATCGTGCGCGCCCCGACGTAGAACATCGACTGACGCAGACCACCGACGAGCTGATAGGCGACGGCGGCGACCGGGCCGCGGTAGGCGACCTGGCCCTCGATGCCCTCGGGGATCAGCTTGTCGTCGCTGGGCACGTCGGCCTGGAAGTAGCGGTCCTTCGAGTACGACGTCTTCTTGCCGCGGGTCTGCAGCGCGCCGAGCGAGCCCATGCCGCGGTACTGCTTGAACTGCTTGCCGCCCTGGAAGACGATCTCGCCCGGCGACTCGTCGGTGCCGGCGAACAGCGACCCGATCATGACGGTGTCGGCGCCCGCGACGAGCGCCTTGGCGATGTCGCCCGAGTACTGCAGACCGCCGTCGGCGATCACCGGCACGCCCGCTTCGCGGGCGGCGAGGGACGCCTCGTAGACGGCCGTCACCTGCGGCACGCCCACACCCGCCACGACGCGGGTAGTGCAGATCGAGCCTGGCCCGACGCCGACCTTCACGGCGTCGACACCGGCGTCGATGAGCGCCTGAGCGCCCTCGCGGGTCGCGACGTTGCCGCCGATCACGTCGATGTGCGCGAACGTCGGGTCGGCCTTGATGCGCCGCACGATGTCGATGACGCCCGCCGACTGGCCGTTGGCCGTGTCGACCACGAGCACGTCGACGCCCGCGTCGCGCAGGGCCTCGGCGCGCTCCCACGCGTCGCCGAAGAAGCCGATCGCAGCGCCCACGCGGAGGCGACCCTGCTCGTCCTTGGTGGCGAGCGGGTACTTCTCGCTCTTGTCGAAGTCCTTGATGGTGATCAGACCGGCAAGACGCCCGCCGGCGTCGATGAGGGGCAGCTTCTCGACGCGGTGCTTGGCGAAGGCGGCGATCACGTCGCCCGCACTCACGCCCACCGGGGCCGTGATGAGGCCCTCGCTGGTCATCACGTCGCGCACGAGGGTCGAACGGCGCTCGAAGCCCGACACGAACCGCATGTCGCGGTTGGTGACGATGCCCACGAGGCGGCGGTCCTCGTCCACGACCGGAAGACCCGAGATGCGGTAGGTCGCGCAGAGCGCGTCGACCTCCTCGATCGTGGCGTCGGGAGTGGTGGTCACCGGGTCGCTGATCATGCCCGACTCGCTGCGCTTGACCCGGTCGACCATGGCCGCCTGGTCCTCGATCGAGATGTTGCGATGCAGGATGCCGAGACCCCCCTCGCGGGCGACCGCGATCGCCATGCGGGCTTCGGTGACGGTGTCCATCGCGCTCGAGATGAGCGGGGTGGCGACCGTGATGCGGCGCGTGACCCGCGAGGACGTGTCGGCCTCGCTCGGGATGACGTCGGTGTGCCCGGGCAGCAGCAGGACGTCGTCGTAGGTGAGTCCGACGAAACCGAAGGGGTCGTGCTGCTCCATGCGTGCTCCCATCCGGCGCCCGGTCGGGGCGCGATCGTGGCGGCGAGGGCGGAGGGTCATCCCGCCTGATGATTCTAAGCGGCGCGGGACGGGCTGTATTCCGCTCGCGCGTGTACGCGCCCGCTCGCGCGCGCGAGCGGCGACGGCACTCGGGTGTCGCGAGTCGCGCGATCGGCCAACGCGAGTCATACTGGGCGGCACGCGACGACGAGGCCGCGTGGACGGAGATATCGGTTCGGTGACGATGCCGGGCCGAAACACCCCTGACATATGCGACTCCTAGTCTCTCGGACGTGCATCCGCGCCACCCGGCGCGCCTGCCCAGCTACGACCCGTGGAGGACGATGACCGTGCAGTTCGCGCACAGGTTGCTCTCATCGCGACGACGACTCGCCGGCATCGGCGCGCTCGTGCTCGCGCTCGGGGTGCTTCTCACCCTGCTGATGCCCGCCCCGGCCGCCCACGCTGCGACCACCTGCTCCGCCGATGCGACGACAGCCTGCATCCAGGGCACGATCCGCACCAGCGACGGCAAGCCCGCGAGCGGCGTGAAGCTGTCGATCGCCGGGCCCGCGGCATCCACCCCCGACACGACCACGGATGACTCGGGCCGCTGGGTGTTCGAGGTGACCGCCGCCGGTTCCTACACGGTGACCCTCGACAAGACCTCGCTGCCCGACGGCCAGTACGTCTCCGGCGCCGACACCCGCACGGTGCAGGTGTCGCTGCACTCGGACTTCTCGGCGATCTTCTCGCTGAGCGATTCTGCGGACGGCGCGACCACGACCGACACCGGGTTCGACTGGCAGCGGTTCTGGCAGCAGTTCGTGCAGGGCGTGCGCCTGGGCCTCCTCCTCGCCCTCGCCTCCCTCGGCCTGTCACTCATCTTCGGCACGACCGGCCTCAGCAACTTCGCCCAGGGCGAGATGGTGAGCCTCGGTGGCGTGCTGGCCTGGTTCTTCATGTCGATCCTCGGCAACAACCTGTGGCTCGCGGGGCTCGCGGCCGTCGTGGTGATGGCCCTGTTCGGCTGGGCGCAGGACGTCGTGCTGTGGAAGCCGCTGCGACGCAAGCGGCTCAGCCTCACACAGCTCATGATCGTGTCGATCGGTCTGTCGATCGCCCTGCAGTACGTGCTGCAGCTGTGGATCGGCGCCGGCACCGTGCGCATCGACCTCGCCACGCCGGCGACCGTCACGATCTGGGGCATCACCCTCACGATCCAGTCCTACGTGTCGATGGGCATCGCGATCGTCGCGATCGCCGCGGTCGGGCTCGGCCTCATGTACACCCGCTTCGGCCGCGCGACCCGCGCGGTGTCCGACAACCCGGCGCTGGCGTCGGCGTCGGGCATCGACGTCGACCGCGTCATCCGGGGCGTGTGGATCATGGGATCCGGACTCGCGGGTCTCGCGGGCGTGCTGCTCGGACTCGTGCTCAACGGCGTGAACTGGCAGACCGGCGGCCAGCTGCTGCTCCTCCTGTTCGCCGCTGTCACCCTCGGCGGACTCGGCACCGCGTTCGGCGCCTTCGCGGGTGCCATGGTCATCGGCCTCATCGTCGAGTTGACCAACATCTGGCTGCCCGGCGACCTGAAGTACGCGACCGCCCTGGCGCTGCTCATCATCATCCTGCTGTTCCGGCCGCAGGGCATCTTCGGCCGCCGCGAGCGGATCGGCTAAGGAGGGTTCTGATGGACTTCTGGGTTTCCCTGCTGCAGCAGCTCACCGAGAACGCGATCGCGCCGGTCACCGCGGCGTACGTCATCGCGGCGATCGGTCTCAACATCCACTTCGGCTTCACCGGTCTCATGAACATGGGCCAGGCGGGCTTCATGCTCCTCGGCGCCTACGGGTTCGCGCTGACGATCATCTACGGCGGCGGGTTCTGGCTCGCCGTGCTCGTCTCGATCCTCGCGTGCGTCGCGTTCGCGGCGATCCTCGGCATCCCGACGCTGAGACTGCGCGGCGACTACCTCGCCATCGTCACGATCTGCGCGGCCGAGATCGTGCGCATGGTGGGCCGCCTCGCGGCGCTCGCGCCCATCACGGGTGGCTCGACGGGCCTCGTCGGACCCACCTACCGCGGGCCGTTCACCGACCTGTCTCCGCTGGGCACCGGGTCGACCACCATCCTGTGGTTCACGTACCCGAACACCGACCCGGGGTCGGGCAACGACTGGTGGACGCGCATCGTCTCCTGGGGCCTCGTCGCCGTGCTGCTCGCGCTCACCTGGCTCGCGATGCGCAGCCCGTGGGGTCGCGTGCTCAAGGGCATCCGCGAGGACGAGGACGCCGTGCGCAGCCTCGGCAAGAGCTCCTACGCCTACAAGATGCAGGCGCTCATCATCGGCGGTGTGCTCGGCGGGATCGGCGGCATCCTGACCGTGCTCCCCGCCTCCGTGCAGCCCGACGGCTTCAGCCGCACCCTCACATTCAACCTGTGGACGATCATGCTGCTCGGCGGCGCCGCGACGATCTTCGGTCCGCTGCTCGGCGCGATCATCTTCTTCGTCGTGCGCATCGCGATCGTGCAGATCATGGGCGAGTTCATCCCGACCTCCATCCTCAACACGCAGCAGACGCAGGCGCTGTCGTGGGTGTTCATCGGCGTCGCGCTCATGCTCATCGTGATCTTCAGACCACAGGGCATCCTCGGAAAGAAGAAGGAGTTGAGCTTCAATGCCTGACCTCGGCCCCGTCACCACCGCGATCCGCACGCAGCTCGGCGGCGTCGAGGAGACCCCCGGCGCCACGAAGCCCGACCCGATCCTCGTCGTCGACAACATCGTGCGCCGATTCGGCGGCATGACCGCCGTCAACGTCGACCACCTCGAGGTGCAGCGCGGCGCCATCACGGCCCTTATCGGCCCGAACGGCGCGGGCAAGACGACGTTCTTCAACCTGATCACCGGGTTCGACCGCCCCTCCAGCGCCAAGCGGCTCATCGGAGGCCCGTCCTCGGATGCCGCGGCCCGCTGGTCGTTCGACGGCCGCACCCTCGGCAACACCGCGGCATCCAAGGTCGCCCGTGCTGGCATGGTGCGCACCTTCCAGCTCACCAAGGCGCTCTCGCGCATGACGGTGCTGGAGAACATGCTGATCGGCGCGAAGGGCAACCCCGGCGAGAACCTCGCCGTCGGGCTCATCCCGGCGCTGTGGTCGAAGGCCGAGAAGGCGAACATCGCCAAGGCCGACGAGCTGCTCTCCCGCTTCAAGCTCGATGCGAAGCGCGACGACATGGCCGGCAGCCTCTCGGGCGGGCAGAAGAAGCTCCTCGAGATGGCGCGCGCGCTCATGAGCGACCCGCAGATGATCATGCTCGACGAGCCCATGGCCGGTGTGAACCCGGCGCTCACGCAGAGCCTGCTCGAGCACATCCAGGCGCTGCGCGAGGACGGCACCACCGTGCTGTTCGTCGAGCACGACATGCACATGGTGCGCCACATCTCCGACTGGGTCGTCGTCATGGCACAGGGCGAGGTCGTCGCCGAGGGCGCGCCCGACAAGGTCATGAAGAACCCCGCCGTGATCGACGCCTATCTCGGTGCCCACCACGACACCGACCTGGGCGACGACGAGGCGCTCACGACCGGACTCATCGAACAGATCGAGCAGGCCGCCGAGGCCGAGGCCGAGGCCGAGGAGGAGTCGCGATGAGCGAGACCACCGCCACCCCCGTCGTCAAGGCGGACAACCTCATCGCCGGCTACCTGCCGGGGGTGAACATCCTCAACGGATGCACCCTCGAGGCCTACCAGGGCGAGCTGATCGGCATCATCGGCCCGAACGGCGCCGGCAAGTCGACCCTGCTGAAGGCGCTGTTCGGACTCGTGAACGTGCGCAGCGGCTCGGTGACCCTCGAGGGTCGCGACATCACCAACAACAAGGCCAATCAGCTCGTGCAGGCCGGCATCGGGTTCGTGCCGCAGACGAACAACGTGTTCCCCTCGCTCACGATCGAGGAGAACATGCAGATGGGCATGTTCCTGCGCCCGAAGCAGTTCGCGAAGCGCGTGGCCGAGATCTGGGAGCTCTTCCCGGTGCTCGGCGAGCGCCGCAAGCAGCGCGCCGGGTCGCTCTCGGGCGGTGAGCGCCAGTCGGTCGCCATGGCCCGGGCGCTCATGATGAACCCGAAGGTGCTTCTGCTCGACGAGCCGAGCGCCGGGCTGTCGCCGGTGCGTCAGGACGAGACGTTCATCCGCACCCGCGAGATCAACAAGACGGGCGTCACGATCATCATGGTCGAGCAGAACGCCCGCCGCTGCCTGCAGATCTGCGACCGCGGCTACGTGCTCGATCAGGGCCGCAACGCCTATGAGGGGACGGGTCGTGAGCTCGCGAAGGACCCGAAGGTGATCGAGCTGTACCTCGGCACCCTCGCCACCGATGTCGAGGCCGCCGGCAAGTAGGCGAGTCGACTCAGCGCGGGGTCGCGCGGCGGATCACCAGGTAGCCGCCGAACGCGCAGGCGAGGGCAAGACCCAGCAGAAGCGTGAACTGCCCGACGATCCCGATCGCGGCGAGCCAGCCGAACAGCTCGGCCCAGCCCTGCAGGAGGGTGACGACCGTTCCGGCCACAAGCAGCGCCGCCGTCGCGCCGAACGCGAGCACCACCATCCCCGGGATGCGCCAGCGCATGTAGACGGTCGTCGCGCCGGCGCCGATCGACAGGACGAGGAGCTGGAGCGCGAAGGTCGTGTAGAAGTCGGTCAGCCAGCCGTTCTGCCCGTACCAGAGCGCGTCGAACATATGGACGCCGGGCCACCAGCCGCCCGTCGCCTTCTCGACCTGCACGAGGGCGGCCGTGAGCGCCGCCATCTCCGCGGACACGAGCACGAACATGACGAGGGTGCCCATCCAGTAGTCACGCCGGGTCGAGCCGATGCCGAGTGCGAAGGAGAACGTGAGCCCGACGGCCTGCACCCCGACCACCACCAGGTACCACTGGGGCGACAGCACGCCCCAGCTGTAGCGCATCCCCTCGATGTCGATCCCCCCGGCCACGCTCCGGATGATCAGGCCGACGACCATCGAGACCACCCAGGCGCTGCCCGCGATGACCCATGGCATGCCGAAGAACACGGCGGGGTTCACGGCGTGCAGACGTACGGTGCGCCAGATCGGATTGCGCCGAATGCGACCGGCGCGAGGCAGCGCCGATCCGACGACGGTGAGCGCGTTCATGCGGCCTCCCTCCGGTTCGGGGCGTCGGGGCGCGCGAGATCGTCTCCGGTGAGGTGCACGACGAGCTGCTGGAGCGACACCGGGGCGAGCTCGAGGCCGGAGTGCGCGGCACGGGCTCGCGCGGCCGCGTCGAGGCGGCCGTCGATCGTGACCGACGCGAGCCCGCCGAGACGCTCCCGTCCGATGATCGTGTAGTCGGCGGCGAACGCGTCGACCGCGGCGGCCGGCCCCGCCACCGCCGTTGCGGAGCCGCGCAGCTCATCCGCGTCCTGGTCGAGCAGGATGCGCCCGCGATCGATGAGGACGACGTGTTCGAGCATGCCGGCGACCTCGTCGATCAGATGGGTGGAGAGCACGACGGTTCGCGGGTGCTCGGCGTAGTCCGTCAGCAGCCGGTCGTAGAAGATCTGTCGCGCCACGGCGTCGAGACCCAGATACGGCTCGTCGAAGAACGTCAGGTCGGCACGGGAGGCCAGCCCGACGACGACGCCGACGACGGACAGCTGTCCCCGCGACAGCTTCTTGATGGGCCGGCGGAGGGGAAGCGCGAAATCGGCGATGAGGCGGCTCGCGAAGTCCGCGTCCCAGTTCTCGAAGTACCAGGGAGCGACAGCGAAGACATGCGCCGGCGTGAAGCCCTCGGGATACCGCTGCGATTCGGCGATGAAGCACAGGCGACGCAGGACGTCGCCGCGTTCGACCGGCGAGCGGCCGAAGACCTCGACCGAGCCGCCGTCGGCGAAGATCTGCCCCGTGAGCAGTTGCATGAGCGTCGTCTTGCCGACGCCGTTGCGGCCGAGGAGGCCGTAGATGCGATTCTCGGCGAACTCGACGTCGACGCCGTCGATCGCCGCGAGCTTTCCGTAGCGCTTCACCAGCCCGCGGGTGCGGGCGACTGCGGCGGTCATGAGGCGATCCTTACGTCGGTGTTCGCGGCGGCGGCGCACTCGGCGCGCACCAGGTCGATGAGCTGGTCGGCCTCGATGCCGAGTGTCGAGGCCTCGACGATCAGGGGACGCACGAATTCGTCGGCGAACGATCTCCGCCGACGGCCCGCGACCCGTTCGCGGGCTCCACTGGTCACGAACATCCCGATCCCGCGACGCTTCTCCACGATCCCGGCGTCGACGAGCATGTTCACTCCTTTGAGCGCGGTGGCCGGGTTGATGCGAAGGAACCCGGCGAGCTCGTTCGTCGACGGGATCTGCGCGTCCTCCGCGAGCAGGCCCGCGAGGATCTGGTTCTCGATCTGCTCGGCGACCTGCACGAAGATCGGGCGCGTCTCATCCATCCGGTACCGGCCCTCCCGACGTGCTCACATGGTTCATTACTTGAGTAACTAACCAATCATGCAGAGCTCCGCGTGTCAAGCGTGGCGCGGCGACGGCGGGCACACGAAAGGGGCGGGTGCTCGCGCACCCGCCCCTTCGCTGTGATCAGGAGATCAGTTGGTCGAACCCTGGATCGACTTCTGGAACACCGGGACGTTGGTCGCGTCGAACTTGTAGATGCCGATGAAGGCGCTCGACGGGTCGTTCTCGGAGTTGAACGGGCCGATGCCCGCCTTGCCCGTGTACTGGATGTCCTTGCCAGAGTTCAGCAGGGCGAGGCACGAGGCGTAGTCGGCGCACTTCTCGCCACCGTTGACACCCGAGACCGCGGCGAGGTTCGCCTGGATCGTGGGGCCGTCGGTGCCCTTGCCCTTGTCGGCGGCGAGCGCGGCGAGCACGATCGCGTCGTAGGACTCGGGAGCGTAGGAGAAGTCCTTCAGGTCGGCGTTCGCCGAGGTCTTGTAGAAGTCCACGAGACGCTGCTTGAAGGTGGCGTCGGGCTGAGCACCGGGGATCGTGCCCTGCGCACCCGTCAGGGTGTCGGCCGCGAAGGTGGTGCTGTAGTCAGCCGTGTTGCCGTCGACCATGTAGACCTTCGACATGTCCCAGCCCTGAGCCTTGAGCTCGGGGACGATCGACTTGGTCTCGTCGAAGGCGAGGATGGCGATCGCATCGGGCTTGGCGGCCAGAACCGCCGAGACCTCCGACGAGAAGGTCGTCTGACCGGGAGCGAACTCCTGGCCCTTGCCCTTGGCGCCGTAGACGATCGAACCGCCCGCCTTGGTGACGGTGTCCTCCACGACGTCACGCAGGCCGGTGCCGTACGCGTCGTTGAAGACGAGGAAGCCGAGCTTCTGCACGCCGTCGCCGACGATCAGGTTGCCCAGCGCCGAGCCCTGCACGGTGTCCGGCGGAGCGGTGCGGAAGTAGTAGCTCGAGTAGCCGGACAGCGCCGTCGCGGTGTTCGCGGGCGAGATCTGCACCTTGCACTTGGAGGTGATGGTGTCGACGAAGTTCAGCGTGACGCTGGACGACTCGGCACCGAGCACGACCTGCGCGTCGGAGCTGGCGATCTGGGCGGCCGAAGCGGTCGAGACGGAGAGGTCGCTCGACGCGCCCGAGTCGGTGATCGGGCCGACCTGGACAGGCTGGCCGAGCACGCCGCCGGCGGCGTTGATGTCCTGCACGGCCAGGCCGTAGCCGGCCTCGGCGGGCGGGTTGAGGTACGCCAGCGAACCCGTCTGGGGCAGGATCGTCGCGATCTTCAGCGGGCCGGTGCTCGGGGTGCCCGGCTTGCACGCCGCAGCGGGGTCGGCGTGCGTGGAGGCCGAGGCGCTGGCGCTGGAGGTGGGCGTGCTCGAGCTCGAGCACCCCGCCAGCACGAGCGTCGCGGCACCCGCGAGGGCCGCAGCCGCCACGAGGGCCTTCTTGGGATGAACCATGGTGGCTCTGTCCTTTCGTGTGGGCGCGGCGCACGGGAGCCTCTCCCCCGCGTCCGCTTGCGCGAAAACGTATCCCCGTTGTGTCACGAACATGTTTCACTCATGAAGACGTGATCTTTCCGCGACGAAATCGTTATGAAAGGCGTGTGAGAGGCACGATCTCGTCGGTGAAGAGCCGCGGGGATGCGGCATCCGCTCGTCTGCGGTGTGCCGCCGTTCAGGTGAGCTCGGCGACGTCCGAGGCGCCGCGAGCGCGCCGCGAACGGCGTCCCGCCACGACGGAGTCGACCGAGAGCACGGCGAGCGCGAGCCACACGATGCCGAACCCGACCCAGCGCTGCGTCGTCATCTGCTCGCCCATGAGCAGCCACCCGGTGAGGAACTGCAGGATCGGCGCGATGAACTGCAGGAGGCCGACGAGAGTGAGGGTCGCACGACGGGTGCCGGCGGCGAACAGGAGCAGCGGCACGGCCGTGACGATGCCCGCCGAGACGAGGAGGAGGGTGTGACCGACACCCGCCGTGCCGATCGTCAGACCCGACGTCGCGGACACGATCGCGAGCTCGACGACGGCGATCGGCACGAGCCAGAGGGACTCGAAGGTGAGTCCGCTGACGGCGTCGACGCTCGGGCCGATGCGCTTCTTCACGAGGCCGTAGACGCCGAAGGACAGCGCGAGCGTCACGGCGATCCAGGGGAACTCGCCGTAGCCGGCGACGATCACGCCGACGGCCACGACCGCCAGACCGATCGCCGCCCACTGCACCGGACGCAGCCGCTCGCGCAGCACGATGACGCCGAGCAGCACCGTCACGATCGGGTTGATGAAATAGCCCAGGCTCGTCTCGATGATGTGGTGGCTGAGGGTGCCGATCAGGAACACCTGCCAGTTCACGAAGATCAGCAGACCCGCGAGGGCGGTGAGGGCGAGCAGACGCGGCTGGCGGGCGATCGCGACGATGCGACCCCACGACCGCGTGACGAGGATGAGCAGCGCGCAGAAGACCAGCGAGAAGACGATGCGCCAGCCGACGACCTCCCACGCCGACGCCGGCGCGAGCGCCGCGAAGTACAGCGGCAGGAAGCCCCACATGAGGTAGGCCGCGGCCGCATAGAGGCCGCCCACGGTGTTGCGGCGGGCGGCGTCAGCGGGGCTCTCGGGGGTCACCGATCCACCCTATTCCCGCCCCTCGACGTGGCGACCGCGCCGGCCGCGCGCAGGGCGCCAGGCTCCGCACGATTCCCGCCACGGTTCACCGCGCGTGCGGCGGGAACGACGAAGGGTCCGGATGCCGCGGCATCCGGACCCTTCGGAAAGTCGATCAGCGAACGACGACGGCGAGGACGTCGCGAGCCGAGAGCACGAGGTACTCGTCGGCGCCGAACTTGACCTCGGTGCCGCCGTACTTGCTGTAGATCACGCGGTCGCCGACGGCGACGTCGAGCGGGATGCGGTTGCCGTTGTCGTCGATGCGACCCGGGCCCACAGCCACGACCTGACCCTCCTGGGGCTTCTCCTTGGCGGTGTCGGGGATGACGAGCCCGCTGGCCGTGGTCTGCTCGGCCTCGACCTGCTGGATGACGATGCGGTCCTCGAGCGGCTTGATGGAAACCGACACGGTGTACCTCTTTCTTGGACGGAAGACTCGTTAGCACCCACATACCGAGAGTGCTAACGCCAGTGTAGGCAAGTGCTGGCACTCATGCAACGCGAGTGCCAGAAGACGTCATACGCCGTCGCGCTCGTCGCGGGACGCTCCGGCCTAGGCTGGCGGGATGCGGATGGACCAGCTGCGCGCCGTGCTCACCCCCGAGGGGCTGCGCCGGCTCGACGAGCTGGGGCCCCTCGCCACGACCGACGACACGGCCCGCGCGGTGAGTCGCCTGCGGACCGAGGGCCTCGACCCCGACACCGTGACCGCGCTCGTCTCGCAGGCGCACCTGCGCGCCCGGGGCGCCGCCAAGTTCGGCGAACTCGCCGCCGGCATGCTCTTCACCCGCGCGGGCCTGGAGCAGTCGACACGCCCGGTCGTCGCCGCCCGCCATGCCGCCCGATTCCGCGACGCCGGCATCGGGCGCGTCGCGGACCTCGGCTGCGGCATCGGCGGCGACAGCCTCGGCTTCGCCGGGCTCGGGATGTCGGTCCTCGCCGTCGACGCCGACGAGGTCACCGCCGCGGTCGCCGCGTACAACCTCGCCCCGTTCGGCGATGCCGTCGAGGTGCGTCACGCCCGCGCCGAAGACGTGGACCTCGGCGGCGTGGACGCCGTGTGGCTCGACCCGGCCCGCCGCGTCGCCGGTCACGACGCGCAGGCGCGGGTCGCGGCATCCGAGTACACCCCCTCGCTGGAGTGGGTGTTCCCGCTCGCGGCGCGCACGAGCGCCGGCATCAAGCTCGGGCCCGCGTTCGATCGGGCCGAGATCCCCGCGGATGCGGAGGCGCAGTGGATCTCGGTGGACGGATCGACCGTCGAGCTCGTGCTCTTCACCGGCACGCTCGCGCGCGACGGCGTGCGCCGGGCGGCACTCGTGATCCGCGGGGAGCGCGTGCACGAGATCACGGCGGCCGGGGACGCTCCCGACGTCGACGCGCGCCCGGTCGGCGCCTACCTGCACGAACCCGAGGGGGCGGTGATCCGCGCGCGCCTCATCGGCGACGTCGCGCGGGCGCTGGAGGCGGGCACGATCGACCCGCACATCGCCTATCTGACCTCGGATGCCGCGCTCACGAGCCCGTTCGTGCAGAGCTTCCGCGTGCGGGACGAGCTCCCCGTCGCGACGAAACCGCTCGCGAAGGCGCTGCGCGCCCGCGGCATCGGCCGCCTCGAGATCAAGAAGCGGGGCGTCGACGTCGACCCGGCAGCGCTGCGTCGCGCGCTCGCGCTGCGAGGCGATGAATCGGCAACTCTGTTCGTCACGCGCATCGGCGACCGGCGGGTGGCGCTGCTCGCCGACCGCGTCGGCGACTGAGCCGCGGGCGCCGGTCGCGACGTCGGCGGGCGAGGGGACCCTCGGCGAGGGACCGTCAGCCGAGCGCGCCGGAGGCGACGACCGCCCAGGTCAGCCACGCCGCACTGTAGAGGATCGACCCGGCGCCGAGCGCGATCGCCCAGATCGCCATCGCACGTCCCGGGGACGGACGCCGCCGGGCCGCGATGCCGATTCCGACCGCGAGCACGCCGAGCGGCAGCATCCATCCGACGACCAGGGAGGCGCCGAGCGCGATGATCGCGGTGCCCAGGCCGAGCGCCGACAGCGGCACCGGATGACGCACCGCCGGCGCCGGCGCCGGCACGTCGAAGACCGTCTGCTCGTGCACGGGCTGCAGGGCGGCGACATCGACGGGCGCCGTGAGCGCGCGCGAGAAGCCGCCACGGTGAGCGCCCGGAAGCGCCGCACTCGCCGGCGGTGTCACCACATCGGGCGAGGGCGGTTCGACCGCGTCGGCACCGTGTGCCGGGAGCGGCCACGCCCCGCCGGCCGTCGCGGCGGACCGGTCCTCCGGGGCCCCCGCGCGCTCGCCGCTCACGCCGGCACCCCCTCGGCCACCTGGATCTCGGTCACCGGCAGCGTCGAATCCGCGCCGAAAGCGAGGGTCGAGGGTGCGCGGCCCGAGGCGATGAGCTCGGCGGCCAGCGCCGCGATCATCGCGCCGTTGTCGGTGCAGAGGCTGAGCGGGGGGATGCGCACGGTGACCCCGGCAGCCTCGGCCCGCGCCGTCGCGACCTCGCGCAGCCGCCGGTTGGCGATCACCCCGCCGCCGAGCAGGAGCCGGGGCACGTCGAACCGGGCGCAGGCGTCGAGGGCCTTCGTCACGAGGACATCGACCACCGCTTCGCGGAAGGATGCCGCGATGTCGGGCACCGAGGCATCCGCTCCCTGCTGCTCGACATAGCGCGCGACGGCCGTCTTCAGCCCCGAGAACGAGAAGTCGTAGCGGTGCTCGTGCAGATCGGACGCCCGCGACAGCCCGCGCGGGAAGCGGATGGCGTCCGGGTCTCCGGATGCCGCGGCCCTGTCGATCTCGGGACCGCCGGGGTAGGGCAGCCCGAGGATGCGGGCGATCTTGTCGAACGCCTCGCCGGCCGCGTCGTCCATCGTCTCGCCGAGAAGCTCGACGTCGCTCGTGAGGTCGCGCACGAGCAGCAGCGAGGGGTGCCCACCGCTGACCAGCAGCGCGACCGTGGGGTACTCCAGCGGGGCCGCGTCTTCGGCGAGGATGTCGGCGGCGATGTGCCCGACGAGGTGGTTGACGGCGTACAGCGGCACGCCGAGCCCGGTCGCGAGCCCCTTCGCGGCCCCGATGCCGACCATCAGCGCACCCGCGAGGCCCGGGCCGCTCGTGACGGCGACCGCGTCGAGGTCGGCGAGCGTCACGCCCGCCTCGGCGAGCGCGGCGGCGATCGAGGGCTGCAGCGCCTCGAGGTGGGCGCGGGCCGCGACCTCGGGCACGACGCCGCCATAGCGGGCGTGCTCGGCCATCGAGCTCGCGATCGTGTTGCTCAGCAGGGTGCGGCCGCGCACGATGCCGATGCCGGTCTCGTCGCAGCTCGTCTCGATGCCGAGCACGAGGGGCTGGTCGCGGTTCACGTGCACCACGCTCCCCGGGCGGTATCGGCGGGGCCCTCACCGGCGGCGGGGCTCTGTGCGGCGGCCGTGTCCTCTGCGGCGCCGCGCCAGGCCGCGACATCCAGGCTCATCACGATCGCATCGACGTCGTCGGGCTGGTAGTAGCGGGGGCGTCGGCCGACCTCGAGGAACCCCTCGGAGCGGTACAGCGCCTGCGCGACCGGGTTGTCGTCGCGCACCTCGAGGAAGACCTCGACGACGCCCCGCACGGCGGCCTCCGAGAGCAGGTGCCGCAGCAGCGCCCGCCCCTGACCCCGCCCGCGTGCCGCGCTCTCGAGCGCGATGGTCTGGATGTCGCCGTCGCGCCCGCCCTGCGGGGCACGCAGCCCCGCGTAGCCGACCAGACGCCCCGCCTGCTCGACGACGTAGTAGCGCCCGTGCGGCGAGCGCAGCTCCTCGCGCATCATCGGCTCGCTCCACGCGTCGGTGGGGAACGCCGTGTGCTCGAGGGCCATGATCGCGGCGAGGTCGTCGAGGCTCGCGTCGCGGATCACGCCGTCACCCGCTTCGGAGCGCCCGGCAGAGTGACATCGGGCGAGCGCAGGTAGAGCGGCTCGTCGCCCGTGAGCACGCGCGACGCGGCGACCGCCCGGGCGCCGGCGAGCGCGAGCAGCGCCGCCGGGATGGATGCCGCATCCTCGCGTCGCG
>MDSZ01205872.1_pt1 | contig 19874 bp, 13 predicted proteins | sample 811201 | NCBI WGS metagenome assembly MDSZ01 (sample SAMN05326647, study PRJNA326480) | marine metagenome | isolation source: seawater | place: Indian Ocean: North | collected 2010 | reverse complement strand
CTAGATTTGGATTTTGAAATACGCTGGGATGGTGTTAGAGGGGATCTAGATTTTCTTTAATTTGTGATTTTTTTAATCAAATTTCCGACTCGGAATGTTCATTTCCTATACTCATAGGGCCTATACATGGCGTTCTGTCCTCTAGACTATCGATACGGCTGTCAAGAATTTAAAGAAATTTGGTCCGAACTGGGCCGCCATCAGCGTCAACTTGAGGTCGAAAGAGCTCTTGTTTGGGCACACAAAGAGATGGGTAAGGTCTCAGTAGAAGATTATGCTAAGGTTGCAGAAATAGCAATTCCATCCATTGTAACAAAAGAAAGAGTGTCTGAAATTGAAGCAGAAACCAGACATGACATTATGGCATTAACAAAAGCTATGGCAGAAGCTGCTGGTGAAGCAGGCTGGTGTATACATCTCGGTGCAACCTCAAATGACATAGTTGACACTGCGGTGGGTTTACAGTTGAGAGATTCTATAGTACTACTAAGAAAGGAGTTGTGCAATCTTATTTCCGTAACTGCAGACCTTGCTGCTAGAGAAAGGGATACTGTGATGCTTGGTAGAACACATGGACAAGCCGCTGTCCCGATAACATTCGGTTTGAAAGTTGCAGTATGGCTTGATGAGATGCGAAGGCAACTAGTAAGGTTGGATGAAGCAACTCCTAGGATTGCTGTAGGTAAGTTCCTTGGAGCGGTTGGTACTGGAGCCGCTCAGGGTGAAGGTGCTAGAGAATTGCAAAGATTAATTCTCACACATTTGGGTCTTGAGGTCCCTCTTGCGACCACTCAAGTTGTTGGCCGGGACCGGTATATTGAGTATGTTTCATGGCTTTCTAACGTTGCATGTACGTGTGAGAAAATTCTACAAGAGGTTAGAAACCTACAGAGGTCGGAAATCGCCGAAGCAGGAGAAGGATTCGATGTAAAAAAGCAGGTTGGTTCATCGACAATGGCTCATAAAAAGAATCCAATAAAGTCTGAAAATGCATCAGGTCTTGCAAGAATTGTAAGATCATTTATCATACCTACATACGAAAATGCGTTACTCTGGCATGAAAGAGATTTGGCAAATTCCAGTTCCGAGAGGTTCACTCTTTCCCATGCATCAGCACTCTGTGAAGATGTTATTTCAAAAACTGCAAATGTTTTGACAAATCTTTGGGTTGATAGCGAAAGGATGCTTGCAAATATTTCCAATCAAAAGGGGCTTGTGATGGCAGAAAAAGTGATGATTGAACTTGTTAGCCATGGTGTTGGTCGTGATGAGTCGCATGAAATTTTGAGGTCCGCTTCATTTGAAGCAATTGCAAATGGTGAGGAATTAATCGATGTATGCGCAAGAACGCCAGCAATTGCTGCTGCGTTTAGTGCTGAGGAATTGGAGGCGATGTTTAATCCTGCAAATCATATTGGGGTTTCTGGGGAAATAGTAGATGAAGCCGTCGTGTTAGCAAGAAATGCTATTCTTTAATCAGATCTTCATCGGTTTGGTTCATTGCATATCTTACTAGAACCATTGCTATCAAAGCTGAAATGGTAAACGATATACCCACCATTTTAGACATTGAATACCACAGTATGATTACACCAAATAAGGAAACGTAAGCGATAACTTGACATAGAGCAGATGCAAAATTCAACTTAGTCATCATTTCGTCACTAAGTTGACCATTGTTCTCCAAAAGGAAAGTGTAAATCAAAAAGTAAATTCCTTGGAAGGGAATTGTAGAGGCGATTAAAGTTAGAGCAATTTCTCTTTCATACCTGTAATTCTTCTCTTGCTCTATGCCTTGGAAAAGCATTACTGCAGTGCTTGTACCAAGTAATGCAGCCATTATTGTCCATCTCTTGTCTTGTGAGGAAGTTCTACTCTCAACATTGACAGAGCCGTCACTCATGTTATGTTGGCTGCTTAGTAGGGGTTTGTATATTGCCCCTGTTTAAGAGTAGAAATCTGTGTTTTCTAACTCTCTCAAATGTATCTAAAGGCTAATAGTATTCCACCGGTTACTGTGGCGACAATCATCAAAAGAAGAATCATAGAGTGTGGGCCGTATTCGTTTGAATCTTCAAGAGCAGTTTTTACTAAGCCATCCCGCTTTAGTCCAGCAGCAAAAGTGCCGGCTTCAGAAAACTCTGGTAGTGGTCTGCGCGGTATTCTCTCACCCTTGCGGAGTTCTCCTGCCATGCTATGTGGTAGGGGTTTTGGGTATTATTGATTTTCATTGTATATTGGGAAACCAATATGTTGGAGCTACATCTGCACTGAGACATGGAAGAACCTACAATTGCTGACATGTCGATTGCAGACGAGCATATTGTTGTGGCAAGTAAGACCAGAGTCAGTGCAATATGCCAAGACCTTTCAAAAAATCCTGAATATGCAATCTTGGTGAAAAAGGGTAGTGAAATTATTGGTGTTGTAACCGCTAGAGATATCTTTTCCAAAATGGCTGATGGTATGAATGCAACCAAAGTCAAGATTGACAAAATTATGCGAACAGAAATACTTACACTAAGAGCAGATACACCTCTTTCAAAAGGGCTAAACATGCTGAGTAATCTATCCTCCGATGCGGTTGTAGTCACAGATGTCGAGGGGGAATTCATGGGATACTTTTCCGTTAAAGACTACCGTGAAGCGACTAGGAAATTGGAAGCCCACCAACTACTTTCTTCTCGGCTATCGAGATCTAAAAAAGCCATTGCAAAACAAGCTAAAGTGAAGGAAGAAACCGGGCCAGATTTGCTAGATTTACTACTCGGAGATAATTTTGAAGACGAAGATGATGAGCATGATGTGCCATCAATGATGAGTTTGGAATGAGGTATAGATATGACTCTATGGGAAACCGACTTGGATGGTTCGTCGATTCATCTAGCGGTTGATGGTTCATGTGGAGGTACCACCCTTGGTTTGCAGATTGCGAGACAAGCAATTTCTAATGGAGAAAGAGTATTATGGGCTGCTCCTGAATTGCCAGATTCAACCCGCTTTTCTCAAATATTCGCTGATATCTCTCCAACTGAATCGTCAAGATTTCATGCAATGAATCTAGTTGGTAATCTTGACCAGGCATTGGAATCATTATCAAAGACGGCAAATGCATTACCCAACGTTTCTTTAGTTGTACTGGACGATTATTGCCCTGATTCTGGACAGATTCCCAATAACATAATTTCTGCTGTAAACAAGTTCATTACAAACACTACATGGACTACTATGTTAATCTCTAAAGGTGGAGTGTCAATGGATACTGCTGAACCAATTATTGCAAGAAGCAGAAACAAAATAAAAACAGATAAGGTATGGCTTTTAACTCGTCCTGATACCGGTTCAAAGAGAGTATTGGTTTTATCCAAATCGGAAGTCGACCTGCGACTGGTTGATGAGGGTTTTATTCACTGATCCTCGTCTTCACCAAGTAATTTGGCCATTTCTTCTAAAGCTTCGTCATCAGGCTCATCGAATTGTTCTGGATTCTTTGCTGCTCCATCTAAAACATCATCTCCTGCTATTGCAGGGGCCGCATCCTCTCTCGCCTTAGCTAGGTTGGCACGGCCACGATTTGTAACGTACCAAATCATGCCTAGCAATGTAAGTCCGAGGATGATGTAAGTTAGTTGAGTTGAATCTAGCATGACAAGCGGTGGTAGTTTTTACCTATCAACATTTATGGTCTCAGATTAGATATTTTGCAAGATGTCTACGTTTATCCACAGGCGGCTGAGCCCATCCTAAAATAGGTGGCTTACGCTGCTGTATCGTCCACTCTATACTTTTTTTCGATTTGCAATTTGGACATCTAACACCTTGGCTAGCACCCATTGATTTCATACGTACTCCGCATTCACACAGTGGTCTGATCTTTTTGCTTGAATCTGTTACTTTAATTGCCTCAAGATGGTAAATTCCTTCGTAAAGAAGCCCCATCCACTCAATCGAATTACCTACCTCAACCCACTGAGCCAGCTTATTTACATCCCCAGAATCTCTGAAAGCAATCATGTCGCGATTTAAAATTACATGTCCACCTTGAATTATTTCTTTACTTGTTATCTGAGAAATATGGCTTGATTCAATATGATCTCCGGTGGCTTGATTCGTAAGGAAGACTCTTGATCCTGATGTTGGTGCACTATTTTCAACCAGAATATTTGTTGCTTTTATGGCAACATTTCTAGTTGTGGCTCTAACTCCAAACATCACTGGACATGGACCTCTAGGTGATATCAAGCCCCTTTTAGTCCTAGGGTCTCTGCATAGAAATGTTCCATCTAAACCATCTACCAATTCCAATGCATCTTCACTTACCTTTCTCTCATCGGTTCTCCAAGCTATGCCTTCCCAAGTTGATGTTCTCGCTCTCCATGCGCAGGAAGCAGCAGCACCAATTCGACCTTTGCCACCCCATTGGTGACCGCCTTCAATAAAACCCACCTCACCCCTAACTGCATTCCAATAATATGCCTCATCAGGCTGCTCTTTGAACAGAGTCATACCAGGGTCAGAGGGGTACTGCTTCCTATCTGAGTGTTCTGATTCAGATAATATTCCTTTGAGTGGTAAAATATTTTCATTCCAGTAATTATCAAGCCACTCTACAATTGAATCATCACAGTGGAGTTCAACCGACAAAGAAGCGTTACCTCTTGTTCTTTGTGCAGCGAATGGCCATAACCTAGTCAATCTTGGTTCACCATGGTCACATGGTATCGCATTGAGAAGATCATGGAATACTTGGGTTGTACAACCTCCGTCCAAAGAATCAGTATCATCAATGCCAAGCCACATGGTTACTACAATGGCCTAAAGTCATCCCCTTCATCGTTTTCCCTGATTCGATTGATAACCTGACGAATTCCAATGTGTTCATCAACTTGGAATAATCTTGCACCAACTGCCCATCCAGCACCCATATCTGAGTCCCTGTCACCTACCATTAGGTCCAATTTGTGGTGTGGTTTTGGTTTGTCTTTCCACCAATTAGGAATATGGTGGACTTTATTTCTGATGATTGATGATGCTTCATTTAGCATTCCCGGCATTGGTTTCCTGCATTTACACCTGTCCCTATTCCTATGAGGGCATGTCATAATGACGTCGATTAAACCAATCTCATCTTGCAATTTTCTGTGAATACTATGTATCGTATTTTCTCCCCATAAACCTCGCATAATTGCGGATTGATTGGTTGTTATTGCAATTCTGTAGCCCAATTTTCTAAGTTCTGATATTGCCTCTTTTGCACCAGGAATAATCTCTAATTCATCTGGTGAATTGATGTAATTAGGACTTCCGTAATTTAAAACACCATCTCGGTCTAAGAATGCTATCGCTCCGTTCCATTCCAAATCAATCTTGTCTAGATTGATCTCTGAGATTGGACCTTGCATCAGTTGACTGGAAATGCCTCTCACCTATCTGCATTAAGGCAAAGCCATTACATGAAAGGCTGTTTAGGGCTAGTACATGGCAGGCGACTATTTGGTCGACAGGTCAATTGCAACACTTGTTGGTGCAATAGGAATGGCTCTGCTTTTTTTATGTTGGAAAAGTAGGAGTGGTAGGTTTGAAGCAATTGCGCCATTTGCTTGGCTAATGACTGGATTTTACTTTTTTAATGACGTAACATTTTACCTTGAGCACAACGATCCTGTACTTTCTACCATGAGTATACTAACTCTACCCGGAGCTTTGGGTATAGCCATTTGGGAGCGTAGAGTTTCTGAGGAAAAATACCAGAAAGCATTGCGTTGGTTTAGAGGAACTGTCGCAGTAGCAGGGCTACCATATCTGCTGATTGCCCATGTTCCAATCCTCAATGTCCTGGCAATATGGTTTGTAGCTTGGCAGTCTGCGGCTCTTCTTTCCTTTGCAGGGGGTGCTAAAGTAACATTGGGCGAAACATATGCGAATCCAGTAGATGGGCAGTCGGTGAATTGGAATGATTGGGAAGGAAATCGTTGGTTTTTGACAGATGAAATGTCTGAATTTTCATTCCACACAGAACTATTAGTGAATGGCGAACCAATTTACATCAATTTCGTTCTTGCTTGCACTGCCATTCAATCAATGATCATATTCGTTGGTGCTATATCCGTACTTGACATAGATTGGAAAAAGAGAATACGTGCTTTATTTGTGGCTCTATCTTTAATTCACATTTTGAATCTATTTAGGAATGCTGGACTGATTTGGCTGCAGATGGTCTATCCAGATTGGATTTGGATGAATCTGTCAATATTTGAATTCGGACACGCATATGCAGCTAGAGTAGTATCTTTAGGCGCAATGTTCCTGTTGGCACTGGTGCTGTTTGAGATGCTTCCCCAAATGCACAGAAATGTGTTGGCATTAATGAAACCATTAGGTGTTAGGGATAGATCGAAAAAAGCTTAATCATATAGGTCTGAAACTTTCATGTCCTCTGGCAAGTTTTCTACAGGGGGTCCTAAATCTAAAGCAGGTGGAACAACTTGATTTGACACTAATAGAGGGTTACTGTCGGATGTCATTTTGGATAACATAGCCTCTGACATACTGTCCTTTTGATAATCCTGCCATGCATATTCCGCCCGATTACGTGAACGGATGAACATTACTCCAAGCACTGCGAGTAAAATTAATCCAAGAACACCTGAAGATATCCAAATGACATCATTATTCACTGATGCGATAATATCTGAATTATCACCAATGCCGTCACCATCAGAATCTGTATCTTCACTTGGATCGTCGGGAAATGCATCATCCTTATCTGGAACTCCATCACCATCTCTGTCAAATGGATCATATGTTGTAACACAGATTTCTGCATATTTGTCAATTTCTTCTTCATCAATCCACATGTCGTTATCTGAATCCATCTCAAAGAAGTCGAATTCATTCTTCCATGCCATGCTGGATAAAGTTTCAATTGTATATCGGTTATTTCTAGCCTCAATTTGGTCTGTTATCAACAAAAGTTCATTTTCACAAGAGCAAATTGCTACAGTTATTTCGGACTTGTCAAGTACGCCATCTTTATTTGTGTCTAATTTTTCAAATTCCCCACCATCATCGTCTAAAATCTCATCTTTAGAAATTTCACCGTCATAATTTGCGTCGTAATCCTCGAACATTACTTCAATAAAATCATCGCACTCCAAGACGTCGCCAGCGTTCGGAGATTCTGGCTCTGGTTCTGGTTCTGGCCCGAATCCGGGCTCATCGAATTCTTCCCATGTTGCAACAATTGTAATGTCTTCGATATCTGAGTTAGCATAAACCGTAATCTCTACGTATCCGGTTGTGAAAAATATACTGATATATTCTTCAGCTCCATCATTGTCAGAGTCGTATTGTAATTCTGCAAATTGCCTACCCATTGGCCTATCTTCAAAGTCCATCCAGTCAATTTCTTCAGTTTCTGCAAATAATGCTAAATCTCCATCGCCACCCCATGTTTTTATTTCCATTTGGTTCGCTAAAGAATCCTCAAGATCGACAAAGAATAGTAACTCTTCGCCTTCAGGTGCGCTCATTCCTCCGATTTCTTCACCGTTGAACAATTGAATTGGCTCACCATCGTAGGCCCAAACATATCTATCTTCGAAGGATGCAGTAATGTCAATTCTGCTGTAATAATCCTCGCTTCCAAGCATAATGAACCACCGTCCGGGAATAGGGTCGTTGAATCCAATTTTGTCACCAGCTCCCGGAGCGTTTGAATGTCGGTCATATGTTGTCCATGTTGGATATTGCTCTAGCCTCATCATCAGTTTTGCCTCTCCGTCACCGTTATCCAAATCAATTTCAAGTCGTTCAGTATCAATAGGAACGTCGATGAAGAAATATTGGTCTAACCCTTCAAAACCTGACAGCGGGCCATATGATATTCCGTCAAATAATTCAACTGCAGATTCAGGTTCTACATTATTTGGAGCATATGTGAAATCAGCTTGTATAGTAACTTCTCTACAACCACGGTGTGACGTCATCATGATGTAATATATGCCAGGTTGTGCATCGAATAACTGTACTGTTTCATCATTGCCAGGGCTGTACGAATGATCGGATTTTCCTTGATCACCAATTTGACTGCCTTTGTTTTCTCCAGATTCTCCAAAAAAGAAGTCATCTTCTATCCAGGCCCAATCATCGTAATATGGTAGAGCACCGTAAGCGATATGAAGTTCACAGTCACCTGTTCCGCCACGTGTGTCCACACGCAACTCTGCAAGTTCTTCTGTTAAATCGACATAGTAGTATAAAGAGTCACCACTGTTTCTACTAATTCTTTGGTTTGTTATAGAGATCCCATCGTTTAACTCGGTCATTTCATCGAGTTCCGGGGGCTCAGGTGCTAATTCCCAATGTGCGTTTATTTCAAGATTATCAATATCATAGTTTGATGAAACAGTAATCCAATATGTTCCCTTTTCGGGCCATTCGAAGAATTCGTAAACATACAGTCCATAGTAGGTTTCTATTTCGTAATCATGGTTCCAAGCGGATGGTATTTCATCCTTTGAAACATAGATTTCATACTCTATATCTTCGTAATTGTCATCTTCCCATTCATAATCCCAGGAGTACATGTTTAGGTAGGCGTATTGAGTGTTTTCTGGAATTTCCATAAAGAAAAGTAGAGTATCTGCAGCGCCTGCAGAAATGTCAGAATAATAGTCACCATTTTCTAACTCCATGGCTTGTGCTATGATTGTTCCATCCGGCATTACCCAAGCAGCTTCGTGAATCTCTCCAACCAATCCTTGTGTGTCTTCAGTTGTGCCTCCCTCACCTTCAGTAAATTCCCAAAGCGTGTATTCGTTTGAGTTTCCAATTCTCACGTCATCGATCAATCCATGAAAGTAGTTACAATCACAGCCAGCACCCATTCTGCCAATGTATAACTCATCACAATCTTCACCTGATTGGAAGCAATCATTTGACCCAAAATCACCAATAGGGATTTGTGAATCGTTTACATCAATAATCCCAGCAGGCTCCTGATCAATGAAGAATTCTCCACCAGTGCTTGTATTGACTAGAACCTTAACATGAGTCCATACTCCTTCTTCGACTGTTTTATTTGAAGTTGGATTTTTTGATAAAGAGTACTCGTTTGAATAAGCGATATGTCCATCGTTAATGTATAGGCCCCAACCATAATCTCCAAGCATGGTTATGAATTGAATTCCTGATGTGTCTGCGACATTAATCCATGCTTCGATTGCAATCGAATCAGTAAATACAGGAATATCTTCGTCGATAATTATGTGATCGTTTTCTCCATCAAATCTGAGTGCATAATCTGCTCCTTCACCGATTTCAACCACTCCGTAAACCGGGAAATACTGTGGATCATCCTCCAGGTCATTCCAGGTTGCCGGCTCTATAGTGCCCATGTTAGTTCCTGTAATGTGGATGTAGTCCTCGTCATCTCCATCACCAGGTTGCCCTTCTCCCCAGTTTCTGTAAGTAAATGGTGTTCCGTCATGCCACCGGAAATCACCTTCATTCTGGTGGTCAGACAAACCTATCCAAATGTGCCTGGTAGTGTCGTTGTCGGTAGCAAACGTGTCAAAAAGCCACTGATCTTCTTCAGCATCATTAACAGTGACAAGGAATCCACCAAGGCTTCTAGCGACAGATGCAGCATCGCTCCAAGATGATGGGCTGAGAAGATGATATGTGTGATTGTTACCAGAGTTTACAACAGTTTGTAATACTTCAATATCTTCAATTTCATCTGCAGAAGATGTTTCTACAAATGGTCCGAAAGATACCATCAAAAATAATACGGCCAGGGACATTGCTTTTCCGTTCACGTCTCACTGTCACAGAAACTTGTTATTTAATCTACCACAGGAAAGTATTGCTTAAATTAGGATATAATTAAATCGGATTCTAAAGAATTCATCATTTTATTCGCTTTCCACCGATTCTTAGTTCTGTCTTTAGAGGCATTTGATGTTCCCACGCGAATTCTTTCACAATTCTCCACCCCTTTTCTGAACCCTCATAATCTGTAACATCGATTACTTTATCACGAGTATTGGCTTTAAATGCAGCCACAGGCTCCGCATTCCTGAATACTAGATAAGCGCTACCGAATCCAAATTTCTGTTTCAAAACCTCAGAAAAATATGGTGCTATGGGATCTGATGGAGGAATTACAAAATCTCTGATCGGTGGAACATTCTTAGCCTCATCGAGCAGATCTTTACGTCCCCAACAAACCTCGTGTAAGTCCTGAATCAAGAACCCCTTGATCAATGTCGAATCTTCTTCAAATTCTGTCAGAATTGCTTTCAATTCCTCAGGCTTAAATGGTGTTCCTGCTAGTCTCGTAAATTGCTTTAGAGTGATAACTGGATAATCTGAAACAAGCCTACGCAAATACTCTCTTCTCAAAATTACAGGGTCTAGACCTCTTCTTGGTGCCACTGACCTAAATCCACCTCTGTAATCTTGGACCATATGCCCGCTTCGCAGCAATGGCTGTATCAATTTTCTAAATGCTGCCCTCTTCATTGCATGTCTTTCCATGAATAAGTTGGGATCACTATGATTTTCAAAGAATTCTAAAACATCTAACAATTCCTCGTTAGGCTCTTCACCACGAATAGCAAGTAGAGTTGAAAAGTGGTCATAAGATGCCCAAACCTGATGTCCTCTGAGATTAATTCCTTGATGCAGTTGGTTTGCACTAGCCATATTCTTTAGACTTACGCGGTAGACTTCAGCTCTACCTCTCAATCCAAAGTCATCTCTAACTTCTTGCACACTCTCAAGTGCTTGAATCTCGTTTTCCAATCTTGAATTTTGGTGAAGGTGATGCCTATGAAACAATGCTCGCTCGGCGATTTCTCTTGGTTGTGGATCAACAACACCACCTCGAATCATCCTTTCTCCAGCTAGTTTGAAACCAATCCCTTCCAAGGCGTTTCTAGAGTCTTCTTCCAACTCCGTTACAGGGACACCATTGAATTGGGACAGTACTGCAACGTCAACAAGTTGGTCAGAGTGATTATCGAGTAACTTTTCGAATGCGCCACAGAATTCATCAAGATATGCATAAGGAATGTGCATGTCTTTTATTTCTAAATAATCATTTATTTTGAACATCAGAACTTTTCCTATTGGATCTACCCCCTTGAATACTGGTAAATACCACCCCCTGTCGAGGACAGATCGTACCTCCCAAATGAATCTAGATACATATGGGTCTGATTGGGTTAATATCCGTAATTTTCTGTCCTCTCTATTTTGAGTGCTAAGTTTGGAAACCTCCTCTGGTATGACATAGAATGCTTCTGGCTCGGGTACCAGAGCCATTACTTTCGCAACGCGTCCTTGATTTTCCAAATTACGAAGAGCAATTGCAAGTTCTTCTACGCTTCGTGACACGTAATACCTTAGTGTAAATGCCTTTACTGGGCCCATTCGCTTGATTACATCGACCAATGCATCTTCGAAATCCATTGGCTCATACACGTCGACTACCCTGTGGAAAAGGGAAAGTCGCCTTCTACGTCCAGTGACGTCTTCGAACTGTTTAACAACACATAGTTGTCGTTCAAGATTACTGATTGCGTTTTTCAAATCTCTCTGCAAGGACTTGTGGTCTTCACCTTTCGGGAAGTCTGCGAGAATTTCCTGTCTGGTCAAATTTTCACCTTTTGGGATCTTTTCGAGGACTAATTTTTCCATTTCACCTAGCCAAGGTTCTGGTTTTAATCCAAGGAGCATTGGGATATTCTTCCTTGTTGTGTAACCAATTCTGTTATGCAATAGGCGGCCCATTATTACGTCTGAATCTAATTGAAGATCCTTCCAGTCAGCATACCGGAAACCTTCAACTCTGTATAGCATCTCTTGTTGTTTTTGGAAGAGTATATGTTGGTCAAAAGCAGTGAAACCGTCTTTATATTGCTCGAAGGATTTCTGCATAACTAAATTCTGAACCCAGCGATATTCCACTACGTCTTCTTCTCCACCAGTGATTTTGTGTTCATCTACCTTTAGAATGTACTCAGCATCGTCTGTTTGTCGATAGAATCCAACCGAGATGACGTTTCTCATCTCTAATTCATGAAGAATGGAATCAATTTGACCTTGAGGGAAAGGTAGTCTATCGGAAATATCCTCTCCTTTTGCAGGTCCTTCACTACCTAGCATTTCGATTATCTTGACACGAAGTGCTTCATGAGCATCAGTAATTCCCATTTTTACCCAATTAGTCGGCATCAAACCCTCGAAGTCGGTTGCAACTTCATACATGAGTCCTTTAGTGTAAAGGTCCCTGATGTCTTCCATTTCTTTTCCGCCAGCTTCGGAAATACACCCAAGAGTCCCATGAATTTCTGCCATGTAAGTTGTGAACCACTTGTCATCTAATTCTGCAGACCCTGTAGCTCTCAATTTTGTGATTTTTCCTTGGCTTGCTAATTCTCTAACCCAAGATTCTATTGTACTGTGTTCGATTCCTGACAACTTTGCAGCATATAGTGGATTTTCCCATTTTCTATCAAGCCCACCACCTTTGCTCATCAAACTCAGCAATTCTGCTGAATTAGTTGGCTTGGGAACCTTATCTGAGTAATAATCATCCAATTGCTCTTCGGAAAGTTCCGTAGCAAGGCTTCTGTTTCCTAGTAGCCTTTTCAGAATTTCAGGATCTATGTCTTTGACTAAGAATGCTCTTGTTTTCATTGAGAGCAAATCTTCGAATGTACTCATGTATAGGCTCATTCCAAGTCGTGATGGAACTGGCACTTTCGAGTGAACTATACGGGCTTCCGATTCCTTGCTAGCCTCCAGGAATTGATTAAGCGACTTTATGTCAATGTCTCCAAACATTATTTCGGATTTTGCTTCCCTTATCAGAAGCGAGTCTTCGATTGAGCGATGTCTTTGCAGTAAAGCGTCAGCTCTCTGTTGAAATTGTTGCGGGCTAACTTCTTCAGCACCAATTCTCTTAGGAATAATCAAAGATCGTCCAGCAATTTCTCTAAATCTCTTTGCGAAAATCTGAGTGTTTACAATGTATCTTTCGATAACTTCCATATGGTCATTAGATTGGAATGATTCATACATTTTTCCCGGGTCTACTTCCTGACTAGTTTTGATTAAAAGGCCATTTTCATCAAATGATAATTCTAGAACTGCGATTCCATCTTGCTCGGCTAATCCTGCCATGAAATACCCAAGTGCTGTATTGAATCCTCTACCTCTACATGATGTGATTAGGTATGTAGGCATGCCACCGGAAACGATTTGCTCAACAATCAATCGGTTTGGATCAGGGACTTGGAAAGAATCTAGGGTGTGCTCTTCAAGATGTCTTGCGATAGTATTTGCTACTCCTTCGCTCAATCCATATACATCTCTGAGTATTACTCTGGGGTCATTTTGTCGCCTTAACATATTCACACTGTGTCCAATCAAATCGAGAAGTGCTCCTGACAATTCTCTAGATCGACTTCTAGCTTCACCGCTCCATGATGGTACAGTAGGGCGATAACCAGTCACAGATGCAACATTTACTCTGGTACCTTGAATGTTGGAAACCCTGTAGGTTGATCCACCCAGTAATATAACGTCACCACCTCGTAGATTGGCAACGAAGGATGACGATAGTTGTCCAAGAATACTTCCCTCAGCATTGAATACCAGATATGAGTTGTCGGGGGCAATAGTACCTATGTTTGTATAGTATATCATTCTAGAATATCCTCTCTTTCCGTAAAGGTTCTCCTCCCAATCAACCCAAACTCTTCTTTCCTCCTCTAGCATATCAATTACTTCAATAAAATCATCATATCCCAAATTACGGTATGACCATGTGCTGGTTACTACTTCGAAAGCCTCATCGATATCTCTCTCATTAATTATTACCAATCCAATCAAGAATTGTGCTAGAACATCTAAGCAATTCTGAGGAAAATCAAGCATGTCCATATCGCCAGTTTGAATGGCAGCTTGCAATGCAGCCAATTCAATTAAGTCATCAACACTTGTGGGAAGGAATCTAGCTCGAGGGATTCCTCCTACGTGATGTCCTGCCCTACCAATCCTTTGGAGAGCGGTAGCAATATCGCCGGGTGACCCTATTTGTATTACCATGTCTACAGAACCTATGTCAATTCCCATTTCTAGGGATGATGAGGTAACTACAGCACGGAGGTGGCCAAGTTTTAGTTTTCTCTCAACATCTAACCTGATTCTCTTATCCATAGAACCGTGGTGACCAGCAACCAAATCGCCGAGATATGGGCGCAATTTCTGGACAAGTGTTTCTGTCATTTTTCTAGTATTAGCAAAAACTAGGGTCGTTGTATGTGCCCCGATTAAATCGGAAATCATCTCGACATTCATTTCGAGTACTTTCATTACGGAAAGATCACTAAACTTAGGAGAACATAACAGAATGTCAAGATCTAACTCACGTGCTCCACTAATTTTTGCTATTTTTACAGATTGGTTCCCATTACGGCTTTCTCTGTCATCACTTGCTACCAGATATTCTGCTACTGTTTCTAGTGGCTCCATCGTGGCGGATATTCCAATTCTTTGAACTGGTCTTTCAAGTATAGTGTCTAAGAGGGATATTGTTAATGCTAGGTGAACCCCTCGCTTTGTTGGTACTAGAGAATGCATTTCATCTATAATGATCCATTCAACGTTTGATACAATTGGCTGAAACCTAGGTGATGAGATCGCTATTGCCATACTTTCAGGAGTTGTAATCAATATGTGTGGAGGCTTTCTAAGCATCTTCTGTCTTTCTGATTGTGGGGTGTCCCCTGTTCGCAACCCAACTCTTATCTTTCCTTGAGCCCTATCTGGTAGGTACTTTTTCTCTATTTCCTCTAGAGGTCCTATCAAGTTCTTTTGTATGTCATTAGCGAGGGCTTTAATTGGGGAAATATAGAGGCAATACACTCTCTGTTCCAATGTACCTGCAAGCGCATGTCGTACTAGTTCATCAATAATCGACAAAAAGGCAGTAAGTGTTTTTCCTGAACCGGTTGGAGAACATAGCAGAAGATGGTCCTTGTTCATAATCGAAGGAATTGCTAATTTTTGTGGCTTTGTAAAATCCGGGAATTTATCCTTGAACCAATTCCTTACGGGCTGACATAGTTTCTCATACAGTTCCTCTGTTTGAAGAGGATTATCGAGATACACAATGTTTGCCATAATTATCTAACTCACTACCCGTGTTGCGGAAGCGTGTGAACAGAGGTCATGAATGTTTGGTTTGACTCAATGAGCAAAATCATTTGTAGATTCTATAAATAATGATTAGACTGCAAGACATTTTTAGGGAGGTTTTGGAATTTTTACAAACGTCAATAAAACTAAATTTTTTGTTCATTGTAAGAGGTGGTCTCATTTACCTCTTCTATCACCGGCAGCACATGAAGGAGTTCAGTCCTGAGAGATTAAGCAGACTCTCAGGAATGCTAAAGCGTAGAGGAATCATCCTCCCTGCCTTTGAAATTCACGGTGGTGCTGCTGGTCTGTACGATTTTGGTCCAGTTGGTGGCAGATTACGAAATCGTGTAAATCAAGCTTGGATTGACCACTGGCAAAGTTTAGGAAATATAGTTGAAATTTCCTGCCCAACAGTCACGCCGTATAGTGTTCTAGAAGCCTCAGGGCATGTAGGAGAATTTAGCGATTTCATGACTAACTGTGTAAAATGCGGCGAGGCAAGTCGTGCAGACACATTAATTGAAGACATTGTACCAAATGCAGATGCATTGTCAAAGGAAAAGCTTGAGGCAGCTTTGTTAGAGCACTCTCCTAAATGTCCCTCTTGTGGGTCTGTTAAGTGGGGTAAAGTCGAGGCTCAAAATTTAATGTTTAGCACAAGAATAGGGGCAGGTACATTTGGTCGCCAGGGATTTTTGCGCCCAGAAACTGCGCAAGGGATGTTTACTTCATTCACTTCGATTTATCGTCATTTCAGGGAGCGCCTTCCCTTTGGTGCTATTCAAACCGGAAAGGGTTATAGGAACGAAATAAGCCCTCGTCAAGGGATGATTAGGCTACGAGAATTTAACATGGCTGAGTTGGAATATTTCATTGACCCTGAAGTAAATCCAGTACATGATTTTAGTTCGTGGAGTGATTCAGTAAAACTTATTTCTGAATCCAGAGGTGAGGTTGAGATGACATTTGGTCAAGCTGTTGATGAAGGAATTATCCGTCATCCTACCGTTGGGTTTTTTATGGCATGGACAAAGGACTTCTTGCTTTCAGTTGGAATAAATCCTGAAGGTATGAGATTCAGACAACACGAATCAAACGAAATGGCACATTATGCTCAAGATTGCTGGGATGCTGAAATATTTGGATCCTATGGTTGGGTAGAATGTGTAGGTATTGCACACAGGGGATGCTATGACCTGTCTGCACATGAAGAGGCAACTGGTCAGAAATTACGTGCTTGGAGAAAATTCAAAGAACCAAAATTAGTCGAAATTGATGGTTGGACTATCGATGGGGCAAAAGCGGGCCCTGCTTTCAGAGCAATAGCTGGAAAAGTGAAGGACTACGTTGAAAATTTAAGCACAAATGCGATATTTCCTATGATTGTTGAAATAGACGGTCAACAAATTGAAATCTTACCAGAACATGTGAAAAGAGTTCAAAGGACTGAAAATGTTGTCGGAGAATGGTATGTTCCTCATGTTGTCGAACCTGCCTTTGGAATTGACAGAATAATTTGGCATCTCTTAGACCACTCCTATAATGAGATCAAAAAGGAAGGGGAGGATTACACAATATTGTCCATACCACCTCAAGTGGCCCCTGTCGATGTTGCAGTTTTACCACTCTCTGAAAAAGACGGTATGGAAGAATTAGCAGAAAAAATTCATCGCAATTTATGCGGAAAGAAAGGTGTATTCTCAATTTACGATGCGAGTGGCTCGATAGGCAGAAGATATGCACGTGCTGACGAAATCGGAATTCCATTTTGTATTACCATCGACAATCAATCCATGAGTGATAACACCGTCACTGTGAGATATCGTGATACGAGGGAACAAATACGATTAAACATTGATGATTTGCCATTCTGATATACTCAATGTTCAAATGGGGCCTATTAAAACGTCAGAATATGGTCGCAAGTGATTGGACAGAACGTCACCGGCCAATGAGCGAGAGACAATTAGAAGGTAATGAAGCACAACGACAGAAAATTCGGGCTTGGCTTGACCAATGGAAAGAAGGTAAGCCACCAAAACCGGGTCTTTTATTGGTAGGGCCCCCCGGTGTAGGAAAAACCACTGTTGCAAGAGCGGTTGCTGCTGATATGGGTTGGCAAGTTATCGAATTGAATGCTAGCGATGCAAGAAACGCAGGTGCGATAAGGAAAGCAGCAACACATGCTTCAACTCATGGCTCTCTATTTATGACTCCTGGAGAAAAACCGCCACGAACACTCATCTTACTGGATGAAGTCGACCACCTTTCAGGGGGATTGAGGGAGATCTCGTCTAAAAAAATGAATGCCATACTATCAGGTGAAGAGATTGATGACTCTAAGGCATTAAAAGGTGACAGTGGGGGTAAAGCAGAACTCCTGAACCTACTCTCGGAAACCAGACAGCCCGTTATTTTAGCTTGTAATGATGAAATGGGGCTATGGGGTAGGACATCTTCCACATGGAGAACGGCGCGCGATAGATTCAGTAAACATCTAGTCACAATAAGATTCGAGAGAGTATCAAATGAAGGTCTCAGAAGAATTGCTCTTCGAGTCATCAAAGAGGAGGGATTCACAGCAGACCCAGGTGCTTTGGATGAATTGGTAAAAAATAACCCTGGCGACTTACGTGCTTTGGTTAGAGATTTGCAAGTTATGTGTTCATTAATCGAAAAAAATCTAACTAAAGAATTGGTTATGGATAATATAGAAACTGGGGTAAGGGATACAACAGTAGAGATATTCCCTGGGCTTGACAAACTTTACAGGTCTCGCACCGCAAAAACAGCAATGCAGTCCACACTATCTTTAGACAAAAGTCCAGACGATATGGTTGCTTGGGTTTCTTGGAATAACGGAGTAGTATTTACAGAAACAAATGCGATTCGAAGAGGATCGAGATCCCTTTCATTAGCTGACAGTCTCTTGACTACTAGATTTAGAAATACCGCTCACAGGTCATGGTATTGGTCTTCAAATCTAACCGGATTATCTGCTAGCGTAACATCCACAAAGCCGATTGAAGGACGTATTTTTTGCAAATATCCAGATTTCTTGAGACGTGGCTCTGCTTGGGTTAAACGTTCAGTAGTAGAACGTCTAGCAGAAACTTGCGGTTGCTCGAAGAAAGCCGTTCGTGAAGAATTGTTACCTTCCATTGTCGCAGTACAATCTGAGGATAGTGAAGATTTTTCCATATCAATTGCCTTGGGACTCTCTCCCGAAGAGCATGCTGCTATTTGCGGTTTGACTTCTTCTCATCGTAGCACTAAACTACTCTTAGAGAGATATGCAATAGAATTAGAAAAGTCCAAATCAAATGCTTTGGTTTCTACAAACCTAGATCTTCAAGAACAGGTTGTTGTTAGTGACGATGATGAAGAAAATTCGGATTCTGGCCAAATGAGATTATTCTAATTCTTTTCATTTGCTTTATCTTCCATCTTCTCAAATAACTCACGAATCAACTTTACAGAAGCTCTGTCAGGCGCTTCTCTTTCTTCTCTAGCCCAAGTTCTTGGGTGCAACAATAGTAATGCAGTCATTAATTCCAATCTTCCGAACCACATCAATATTGAAGTGATTAATAACGATGGAGTACCCATCGAAGCCCAAGTATTTGATGGACCATAGTCACCCAATGTTGGACCTGTGTTTCCTAGAGATGAAGCAACGACTGCAACTACCGACTCGAAGTCGGAGTTTGGCATTGTGACTGCTAAAATAATACAAGAAATAGCGAATAAACCTGTCCAAACGAATAGCATTCCAACAATTAGCCCCAACCTTTCATTATCGACTACTTCATCGTTCATTCGTATTTGTACTACGCGTTTTGGTTGGACAATTCTACCAATCTCTCTCCAAGCAATTTTCAATCCCAACTTTACTCGCATTAATTTCAATCCACCACTAGTGGAGCCAGCACAAGCTCCGACTATCATTAGTAAAAATAGGAATACGTGTGTTACAACAGGCCAAAGCATGTAATCAGTGGATGTGTATCCAGTGCTAGTACCGATTGACACAACTGTGAAAAGCGAATCAAAGAAACCTTCACTAAAGTTACTACCCTGGGAAATTAGTGCAAGGAATACAAACAATGTTGTTGCAAATATTACCAAAACGTAACTTCTTCCTTCCTGGTCGGCAAACACTTTGTCCCATTGCTTCTCCCAAGCAAGCCAAATTAGAGTAAAATTAACACCTGCTAAAAACATGAAACAGATTATTATTGATTCAACAATGAAACTGTCATAATATGCTATCGATGCATCGTGGGTTGAGAAACCTCCCGACGGCATTGTGGTCAATCCATGATTGAATGCATCGAACATTGTCATCCCTCCGATAGACCACAATAATGCTATTTCCAATGCTGTTAATATGATGTAGATAGTCCAAAGAGCTAGTGCGGTTTCCTGTAATTTTGGTCTCAATCTAGACAAAGATGGACCGGTTAGTTCTGCTCTGGCTAATGCCATTCCTCCACCAAGAACTCTCGATAGTAGCATCATTCCTAACATGATTATTCCCATTCCACCCAACCATTGTGTTAATGAACGCCAAATCAAAATGCCTTTTGGTTGAGCGTTAATACAATCGGGGGTGCTTCCTGGAATGCAGTTTGGACTCATAGAGTGTTCAATTACGG
>MDSZ01080348.1_pt1 | contig 19874 bp, 29 predicted proteins | sample 811201 | NCBI WGS metagenome assembly MDSZ01 (sample SAMN05326647, study PRJNA326480) | marine metagenome | isolation source: seawater | place: Indian Ocean: North | collected 2010 | reverse complement strand
GTCAGGACTCATAAGATGTTCATCTCTTTTATCATGATTTGTAAAAACACTTTCTGTCTTTATGATAATGTTAATATCATTAATTGTATTATTAGATGTGTCATGACTGTAAGTACCGTCAATCTCTCGGAACATCCCTAAAGTTTTTGCATAACCAACATGTTCAACTAAAAATCCTACAGCAAAGTGAGTTTTGTCGATTACATACTTATCAACAGAAGAATAAGCAACAAGAGGGAACAGTAAAAGTATTAAAATCTTTTTATACATTTTTTCTCCTATACAAATAAATCGTATCTTTCAAAAAAGAATATGAAACTAATATAATAACTATATATATTAAATCTCTAACTGATTCAGCCAAAATATAAAAGTTACATAAGGCCAAAACCAATATGGTAACGACACATATTGATTTTCTGAACAAGGAATCTGGTAGATCCTCTCCGCTAATAAATCCTTGCTTAATCAAAATTACAAATATGTATCGATAGAAAGGTACGCATAATAGTATATAACTAAAATTATAGTTATATATCAATGAAAATGTAAGAATAAATATTAAAAAGTTATCAACCTCTTGATCAAATACTCTTCCAAATTCTGTCATTTGATTTAGATATCTAGATAAATATCCATCCACCCCATCTAGCAATAAACTTAATAAAATAAGTAATAATATTTTATAACTATCATGTAGCTCTATATTCAGGATACAGATGAAAATAAAAATATTAATTACTAATCTACAGTTTGTGATCATATTAGGAATATTAATATCAACTTCTCTGGCTTTTAAAAGAAATGTCAGTATTGAAGAAATAAGTATCACTAAACCCATAGAAATAACTAGAATTTCCTTATTCAAATCATGAGGCGTCAATGTGCTTATTAATAATAAAAGGTACGTTACATTAAAAAAAAATAACGCTAAACCAGCATATTTACCTGAGATATTTTTGCTATAATCCATTTATGGATCATTATACCGCACAATCTTTTTGGGTTAGTAAAAAAAAGGGAAGCATTGAAACTGAATCCTTAAAAACTACACTCGATAGAGATGAATTACTTATTAAGACTTTTTATACTGGTATAAGTTATGGAACAGAGAAAATTGTCTTTGACTCACAGGTTCCCTCTAATCAATATAAATTTATGAAAGCCCCACACCAAGAGGGCTCATTCAACACACGAGTCAAATATGGCTATTTAAATGTTGGTAAAGTCATCAAAGGTCCAAAAGACTTTCTAGATAAGATGGTATACACCATGTACCCACATCAGTCTAAATACATCATCAATTCTTCATTAGTTACCATTATCCCTGAGACAGTTCCTGTCCGAAGGGCACTACTTACAGCCAATATGGAAACAGCTATCAATGCCATGTGGGATAGTGAGCCATCCATAGGAGATAAGGTTTATGTAATAGGTGCTGGAGTTGTTGGTATTTTAATGGCTTATGTGCTGTCCAAAACATTTGGTATCCAAATTATAATAATTGACAAAGATATAAAAAAAAGAAGTTTATGTAACAGACTGGGTATAAGTTTTGAAGACAATACGGACAATATTAAAAATGCTGATATCATATATGAGTGTTCAGGTAACATTACTGTTCTAGAAGAAATAGTAGATTGTACTGACCTGGATACTAAAGTGTGTGTACTTAGCTGGTATGGTAAGCAGCAATCAAAGATAAAAATGGGTGAGAATTGTTTTTCTCGAAGATTAAAAATAATTTTTTCACAGGTTGGTAATATGGCATCATACAAATTAAGGAAATTTGACAATCTTAAAAGAAGGTCTCTAGCATTAAGTCTGTTAGACGATGATGATTTAGATTTATTACTTGATAACAATGAAATCCTATTAAAGGATTTACCAAATTTCTTTGAAGAAGAATATACAAAAGGTTTATGCAAAGTGGTTAGATACTAATGTATGAATTAAAAATAAGAGACTATTGTTTTATTGCTCATAGTTTGGGAGATGACTTTTTTGGACCCGCAAAGAATCTACATGGGACAACATATATTATTGATCTCATGTTACAGTCTGAAGAGCTAATCGAAAAAAATATAATTATTGATATCGGTTTAGCAACAGATATCCTGAAAAATGTAATATCAAAATATAATTATAAAAACCTTGATGATTTAGAGGAGCTACAAGGAAATATTACAACAACAGAGTTTATGGCAAAGAAATTCACTGAGGATATTTTTTATCAACTTGAGCGTAGAAGTTTCCCCGTCAAAAAACTCTCCTCAATCAAAATAACGCTAAAGGAAAACCATTTGGCCTCAGCATCATATACTAAAGCTATTTGAAGTGAATTATTTTATTACCCCAGACCTGAATAGTATTAGTGGAGGTAATAAATACGATCAAAATATACTGAGTTACCTTTGTCAAACAGGTTTTAAGGTAATAAACATACATCCTTCTAGTTCTTCACTATCAATGTTGAACTTTTTAAACACAATATACAAAATACCTAATGACTCAATTGTTATTATAGATGGTTTGATAGCAGCGAAAATGTATTCTGTGTTTAGTAACCTGGTCAAAAAATATCGAGTAATTCTTTTGATACATCACCCTGTTTCTTATGAGAAAAAAAAATATGGTGATATATCACTTAAACTAAAGGAAAGAAAAATATTTTCAGAAGCACATAGTCTAATTACTGTAAGTAAAACTATGAAAAAAATTGTTCAAAGGATGTTGAACAATAAAAAAATTATAGATGTCGTTCACCCCGGCGTTGATGAAGAATACTTCAAAAACTATTTCAATAAGAAAGAAGGCTATAATCTTATATGCGTTGGATCTATCATTCCAAGAAAAAATATAGAATCTTGTATAAAAACACTGGCCTACTTAGACAAAAAATGGAATTTATCAATCGTTGGAAAATATGAAAAAACCAATCCCTATACGCAGTATCTATATGATCTTATAGATGATTTGAACCTTAGTCATAGAGTAAAGTTTCTTGGTCAGATTGAAGATAACAATAATTTAATTAAAATCCTCCTCAGTTCACAAATATACATATGTCTAAGTCATTATGAGGGATATGGTATGGCTAATGTTGAGGCAGCGACTCTAGGATTACCTGTAGTTGTCTCAGATCTGCCGGTGTTTAGGGAAAATTTGAAAGGTTTTAAAAGAAAATATGTAAATAGTGATAATTACCAAGAGATAGCAAAAGCAATCGAAGACTTATTCCATGACCAGACGTTAGGTCATAATGAACAGTCAAGTAGATGGGATGAAGTAGGTTATAAATTTAAGCAGGTACTTGATGGACAATAAATTCAGCAAATCATGGATTAATATGCGAATACACTACGACGATTTAGCAAGAAGTACAATTCTGATTGATTTTGTGAAAAAACAAAACATTAGCAAAAATTATACATTGATTGATATGTGCACGGGCTCAGGGAGCTTCTTGATATGGACACTTAAGCGTGGTTTGCAATTTAAAAACAACATACTCATTGATAATGATATGAATCTACTTAAATCAATTAAGCGTAACTTAAGGCATTATTTGAAGAATATTTTTACAATTAAATCAAATACTAATAATTTAAATCTACTTATAAACGATTCTTTACAAAAAGAATCTAATGTTAAGATTAAAAGAGCTGATTGTGATACTTATCCTATAAATGATAAAGATAAATATGTCATCAGTTATTCAGCAGCTTTAGATCTAATGTCTAAGTCATCAATTGATACTTCTCTGGAAAAAGTTAATAAAAATAATATATTATTTTACTCGCTATGTTTTGATGGCACCATTAAGTGGAAGTCAAGCCATCCATTTGATAAATACATTTCATCTTTTTTTAATAATCACCAGATGTCAGATAAAGGGTTTGGAAAAGCATTAGGCTATAAGTCAATTTCATTTACAACACAAAGAGCAAAAGAATTAGGATATGAAGTGACGATAGCTGACTCTTCATGGATGATAAGTAATAAATATGATCAAGATAAAGTTTTTTTAAAGAGATATATATTAGATATTAAAAAAGCCCTATATCACATGGAAGGCATTGACAAATCAATGTTGAGGAAGTGGTACTCTGATAAGCTTGATCAGATAATGAATAAGAAAACAAAAGCGCACATTGGCCATAAGGACATATTAATTTTTAAAAAGTGAATAAGTTACTAAAATATCTTCTTTCTCTGGTATTGATGGCTTACATTATAATAATATATGGTAATGAAATATCTATCATACTTAGAGATGTAGAGCTTGTTTTCTTACCACTTATATTACTAATTAGTTTCATTCAATATGCATTGTCTGCATGGAGATGGTGCTACATAGCATCAAAAAATCACTCTATGATAAATTACGGAGATGCTCTTAGATATTATTATATTGCTGGATTTATGAATAATATTTTACCAACAGGAATTATAGGTGATATTTATAGAACGTTAAATATCAAGATAAATAATAGGAGTAGCGGTAATTTTATTAAATCTCTGCAATCAGTTATTTTTGAAAGGTTATCAGGTCAAATTGCTCTTATTGTTACATTTATCTTGTCACTTGAAGTTTTCTTTATTGTGAACCAAAAATATCAGGCATCAATTTATCTATTCATAATTATCATCGTTTTCTCTGTTATCATTAAGCTACTGTTTGTCTACCAAAAAAAAAATAAATATCTTATTAACTTCAAATATATTTTTAGCGGAAAACGTCTATACAGACATTTTATGATGTCTCTGATAATTGTTATGACTTATATAACTACGTATATAGTTTGTGCATATTCACTTAACTTAAATATTGATTTAATAAGTTTTTTTGTATTTGCACCGATTATTTTATTGTCAATGACTCTTCCTGTAAGCATAGGAGGTTGGGGCATAAGAGAGACGACCGCCCTAGTGATATCTTTTCTACTAGGCCTATCTGTATCAGCAAGTGTAACTGTTGCTATAGTTTATGGCTTATGTAACTTACTTTGTTCTCTTCCGGGAATTTATTTCTTCTTAACACGAAAAACTCTTAAATCTTAAGATCTAATAAAACATCATCACCCATTTTATAATATTCAGCCACATGTGACTTTAAATTATTTATGCTGACATATTTATCCTGAATAAACGATGGTCTGCCACCCCCAAGGATAATTGGACATAAGCAAATGTGGATGCGATTAAGAATATTTTTTTTCATGAATTGTGAAATTGTCTTGCCACCTCCCTCAACATAGATAGTTTTATACCCATTTAACTCGCTCTTTATAAGGCTCATGTCAGTGATCAAATTAATTTCTGATGACATTTTCTTTTTTTTCAGAATTCTTTTTGGATCAAAAATATATATTTTTGGATTGCTCCCCTCTACAAGTCGGGTGCTAAGTTTTGGTTTATCTTCGATGTAAGTATTTGCACCTACGATGATAACATCAGAAATTGCTCTTAATCTATGAATATGTTCAATGTTATCCTTGCCACTTATATACTTGGATTCCCCTGAATCTGTAGCAATAAATCCATCAAGTGACTGAGCGATATGAGCAATAAACTGAGTTTTTTTATTTGAGCATACAACAGGTAAGAAAATTTTGAATAAATCACTTATCTCTTGATTCAAAATTAGATTCGATTCTTCAATGTGATTATGTTTTCTGTTATAGGAAATATTTATGCAATTTTCAGATATAGTTTCATTAATACTCACTAAATTATTTTTATATGATTTCTTAGCATTAATTTTTAAAATAAGTGACCAAGCTGTTTTTTTTGTTATACTGATTTTAGACATATAGGAAAACTGTGGAATTTCTTAAAAGCATAATTAAAAATATATTACATGGGTCCTTAATTTCTGTACCATTGTTAATTTTTATACATTTTACACATGGGTACTTTTCACAATATAGCCCCATTCCTTCAATAGTATATTTTTTCTCCTCAATGTCACTAGGTATCATTTATCTGGGAATAACCTTATATCTACTGGGACTTTTTGCTAATTTTTTTGTTAAAAACTTAAATTTATAGAATAGTAGGATTTGGAGCATCACCATAAACTTCATCAGGATCGAATATTTTTTCGTCCTCAACAAATTTGAGCTCAAGTTGTTTAGCACTTGTATCAATTTCTCTGTAAAAACAAGATTTATAGCCTACGTGACAACTTGCTTCGCCTCTGACTAAGACATTTAGCCAAACACAGTCTTGATCATCATCGATGAATATATTCTTTACGTCTTGTATTAATCCACTGGTAGCCCCCTTATGCCATAAGCATTTACGGCTTCTGCTATAGTAGTGAGCCTCTTTTGTAGTAATGGTTTTTTTAAGCGCTTCTTCATTCATATATGCGTGCATCAAGACTACACCTGTTTTTGCGTCTGTAGTAACTACAGGAATAAAACCATTTTCATCAAACTTGGGGGCGAGTTGGTTGCCTTCTTCAACCTGTTTGATTGTCTCTCTTTTTTTAAACATTTCTAATATTTTTCTTAAATTTCTTTCTAACCTTATTTAGGTATTTCTCATGGGTCTCTTTAGTAACAAACATTTTACCACAGTAATAACATTCTGCACTTCCATCTTTGATAGTCAGATATATTAATGGGTGTTTACCGGATTTTGCATCACCTGAACATGAAACTTTTGTTTCTGTATTTTCAACAACTTTCAAGTTCTGTCTTTTAATCATGATTTACAGAGATGAAAAATCGCCTAGTTTCATTAGTCTTTCTCTAAATTTCTCTTTAATTTCTTCTGTCAAAGGCTTTATATCAAGGGCTTTTTTCATAAGCTCTATATTTTTTATATCTACAAATAAAATTGATGCTATTTCTTTGATACTCATAGACTCTGTTTCCGAATGAATTTTTTCCATTTCACAGCCTGACTCAATGCTACCCTCCTGGATGACTCTAAAATAGCTACCAAGAAGACCTGATTGAGAGAACATTTTTGGAAAATCTCTGCTATTCATTTTAATGCCAATTTTATAACATGGGATTCTCGGCTGACTTACTTGAATTATACAATCATTTATTTGGAATCTATCTCCTACGTTGACCTCGTTTTCATCGAAATTATCTATTGTTAGATTTTCTCCTACAAGTCCAAAATCAGTAAATTCTTTATTTAATCGTTCACCCCATAATTTGTAATGATTAAATGAGTATCCGTAGACGGCTTTATCATATCCACCATGAACACTTAAATCAGCCTGTCTGTCACCCTCAATACCTTGGGATGTAACCATTACTTTTTTACTAATAGGTTTTTTATAAATACTTGTGATAAGCTCTTTACCATTGAAAATAACCTTTTGTGGTTCAGAGACATTTACAGATAAAATTTTCATACACTTTTATAGATATTAACATGAATTTACTGAAATCTAACTGGTTCCTTCTTATTTTGTTATCGGCCATTTGGGGAGGCGCCTTTACTCTTAATAAGATGGCCCTTGACTCATTCACTCCTGAGGTCATTGTTGCGGGGAGACTAATTTCTGGGTCTCTATTTCTTATTGCTTTGATATATTTTTTATATAAAAAGTTCTCCATAAATCTTAATCAAATAAATTACTATCTATTTATGAGCTTGGTAGGAATTGTAATTCCTTTCATAGCTATCATAACTGGACAAGAAAATATCGATAGTGCAATGGCAGGCATACTAATGGCAACAATGCCAATTTCAACTATTATACTGTCCCATATATTTTTAGATGATGAAAAGATGAACAAGCAAAAGTTCATTGGTTTCATAATATCTTTTGTAGGTGTATTTGTGCTGATATACAGGGACGGGTTGTTTATAGATAATTCTATAAGCGAAACTCTTGAGTCTCAGTTATTAGTTATATTAGGGGCAACTTTATATGCTTTCGCGGCAATATATGGTAAGAAGTATAAAATAACTGATCCACTCAGTGCTTCAACAGGAACAATTTTATTTGCCACATTCTTCATGTCCATCTACTTGATATTCATCGATCAGTCCAAACCCAGCTATTCAAACCTTCTTCTTGATATAAATATTTTACTCCTTGGTATAGTTTGTACAGCTATAGCCACAGTAATATACTTCCAAATTTTACAATCAGAGGGGGCATCATTTATATCAATGATGAACTTTCTCATACCCCTCTGGGCCATTTTATTTGGCATTCTTATTTTGAATGACCAATTCGACTGGAACTATATTTTCGGTCTTCTAATTATACTTTTTGGCATCAAGCTTGCTAATTCCGTTCCCTAATTCATTTAATCAATGGTTTATATATAGTATTATTCTGATATGGATAAAAAAACTGAAATTGAGGCTGCGACATTTAGGCGCATTGTTAAACATCTTCAGGATAACCCTGATGTTCAAAATATAGAATTAATGAATCTAGCAAATTTTTGTAGAAACTGTATTTCAAAATGGTATGCATCAGAGTCATCAACGCGAGGAGATGATATTTCATATGATGAAGCCCGAGAGATCATTTATGGCATGTCATACAATCACTACAAAGATAAGTATCAAAAAGAAGCAACAAAAGAACAGTTGGAAAAATTTAATGCAAGCCAAAAAAACAAAGGCTGAACTTCAAGACAACGATCTTTTAAGATACAACAGAAATATCGTTCTGCCCGAGATAGATGTAGATGGTCAGTTAGCGCTTTTGAATGCAAAAGTAGCTATTGTTGGCTTAGGGGGCATAGGTTGCCCTACTGCAACATATTTGACATCATCTGGTATAGGTCAACTTTGTCTTATCGACTTTGATCATGTTTCATTATCCAATTTGAATAGACAAGTCTTATTTACTGAGAATGATATTTCAAAAACAAAAGCTAGTGCAGCTAAAGATAGACTCCAATCGCTAAACTCTAAAATAAATATTTATTCAATGGTAAAAAAAATTGATAGTAATTTTGATAAAAACCTATTGAAAGAATATCACTATGTCATAGATTGCTCAGATAATTTTGAAACAAGAAGTATCGTAAATGAAATATGTCTAGAGAACAGAACTCCACTTATTAGTGGAGCAGCAATAAAGTTTCAGGGTCAAGTTGCTACTTTTAGAAATGATCTTGACAATATGCCTTGCTATAGATGTTTGTATAAGGATTTACCAAATACTACTCCATCATGTCTAGATTCCGGAATATTGGGAAGTGTAACGGGACTAATTGGTACGATGTTAGCTACAGAGTGTGTCAAGCTTATTTGTAACATAGGTACTAATTTTGGTAGTAAGTTAATGTTGATAGATATGAAAAGTAGTGAATTTAAAACAATTAAATTGAATAAAGATAATGAATGCGACTTTTGTAGATAATACTCTAAAGGATAAACTTTCAAGACGTTTTGAGTACTTAAGAATATCTGTTACAGACAGATGTAATTTTAGGTGTAGTTACTGTATGCCATCAGATATTTTTAACAAGAACTATCAATACATTTCTCAAGATAAAATTTTGTCATATGAGGAAATAATTGATATATGCAAGCTTCTCAAAAAAATAGGTTTAAAAAAAATACGTATTACTGGAGGAGAACCACTTTTAAGGAAAAACATAGATAAATTAATATACAAGCTTAAAACTGAGGTCATGATTGACCATATAAGTGTCACCACAAACGGCTCTCTTTTATCTGAAGATAAATTAAAATTGCTGAAGAAGTCTGGTCTCGACTCAATCACACTCAGCCTGGATACTTTAGATTCAAATAAAATAGCGAGAATCAATGGCACGAAAAAGACTTTGAATTTAATTGAGTTGATGAATAATATTCAAAAATACTTCACAACCATCAAAACAAACACTGTCGTAATAAAGGGCATAAATGATAATGAAGTACTTGATATCATTGATCTTATGAAAAACTACAACTCTGAAATTAGGTTCATTGAATATATGGATGTGGGAGAATCAAATAACTGGGATATTGAAAAGGTTGTGCCGTCGAAGGTAATTAGAGAAAAAATAAGTATTAAATATAATCTCACCAGCATTAAAACCAGCTCTGCCTCAACTGCGAAAAAGTGGTCGATAAAAAATACAAATGCCTCTGTCGGATTAATATCATCAATCACGGAGCCATTTTGCTCTGATTGCAACAGAGCAAGATTATCGGTTGACGGTAAACTATTTACATGTCTGTTTGCTAGTGAAGGCTATGATATAAAAAATATAATTAGATCTAGCAATTATGAGGAAAAGTTTCAAGAGTACTTTATGAAACTTTGGTCTGAACGTACTGATCAATATTCTGAGTTAAGATTCACTCAAAAAAAAGAAATACCTAAAGTTGAAATGTCTTATATTGGCGGTTGATGAAAATACTATCTTATATCTTTTATATAATAGCTGTAATGACGGCGTTAACGGCCAGTTTTGAGATACTAGTCCAACTTTTTCCTGATTACGGCATGTTTCACGTCTTAGTTGGATTAATTGGATCTGCAATGTTTTTCCCTTTAATTCCTATTTATCCTGTAATACATAATAGCGAATGGATATACCTCATCGTATGTTATTTATCGATCCTGCTCGGAATAATTTTTAGTAACAAAGCGAAAGTTACCAAATAAGACAGCTACATTCGATTTGAACTATCCTTAACATAAATGTATCATGCATTCATAACAATGATAATTGTAGTAAAATACTTTGCAAGTATCAGTGATGCAGTAGGAAAGACCTCTGAAAAAATTGTTCTTCAACAAGAGAAATCTGCTGGGGAAATTTGGTCAGATGTTTCAAAAGATATTAAATACACTGGTAAGGTTATGATAGCAGTAAATCATGAGTACGTAGATGATAGCTACATACTCTGTAATGATGACGAAATTGCTTTCTTTCCTCCAGTAACAGGTGGTTAAAAAATGAATATTGAAATTATAAATGAAGAATTTGATCCATGGCAAAAATTAGTTGACTATAAAAAAGCTCAATTGAGAGATAAAAAGAATATCGGGGCGTGCAGTGTCTTTCTCGGAACCATGAGAGATATTAATTGCGGAGATATGATTAAGTCAATGGAACTCCAACATTATCCAGACATGACTGAGTCATATCTTGAAAAACTTGCAGATAAGGCAACAAAAAAATATAAAATTATCGATACTATCATTTTGCATAGAGTTGGGCTTGTAAATCCCTCTGATCCAATTGTCCTTGTTGCTTCATGGTCTGAGCATAGAGAAGATGCATTCGAAGCAACAAGAGAAATAATGGAATCTTTAAAAAGTGAAGCTCCATTTTGGAAAAAAGAGTCTACTGAAAAAGGATTTAGATGGGTAGAGCCTGCATCAGAATCAACAGAGGATATTAATGAAGCCTAAAAAAGTTGTATTAGCATATTCTGGAGGACTTGATACTTCTGTTATAGCTAAATGGTTGATGGAAAAATATGATCTTGAGGTAATTACTTTTACTGCAGATATAGGGCAGGGAGAAGAAACTAAAGACGCCAAAAATAAAGCTAGAAAGCTTGGTATTAAAAAAGTCTACATAGAAGATCTGAGAGAGGAATTTGTATCCAATTATGTTTATCCGATGTTCAGAGCTAATGCCATTTATGAGGGAGAATATTTTTTAGGCACTTCAATTGCGAGACCGCTGATAAGTAAGAGACTAATCGAAATTGCCAAAAAAGAAAAGGCCGAATATATTTGTCATGGCGCAACAGGTAAGGGTAATGATCAGGTTAGATTTGAACTCGCTGCATATGCACTTAACCCTAAAATAAAAGTAATTGCACCTTGGAGAGAGTGGGATTTTGTCTCTAGATCTGACTTAATGAAGTATGCAAAAAAACATCAAATCTCTGTTGATTACGATAAAGGAAAAAAAAGCCCTTATTCTATGGATGCAAATATTTTACACACATCATATGAGGGAGGGATCTTAGAGAATCCATGGAAGAAACCTGAAGAAACTATGTGGCTGAGAACAAAATCTTTAGAGAACAGTAAATCAAGACCTAAAACTATTGAGTTAAGCTTCAATAAGGGAGATATCATTGCAATCAATAATAAAAAAATGAGTCCTTCAAAAATATTGCATCAGTTAAATATGTTGGCTGGCGATCATGGTATTGGACGAGATGACATTGTTGAAAATAGATATGTAGGAATAAAATCAAGGGGATGTTATGAAACACCTGGTGGAACCGTTTATTTCAAAGCACATAAAGCAATGGAATCAATTACCTTAGATAGAGAGATGCTCCATCTTAAAGAAGATTTAACAAATAGATATTCAAGACTTATCTATAATGGCTATTGGTTTTCTCCTGAGAGAGAATCCATTCAAGGATTAATTGATAAATCACAAGCTAAGGTAACTGGTCAAGTGAGAGTGAGGCTATTTAAAGGTAACGTTGTAATAGAGGGTCGCAAGTCGCCTAACAGTCTTTACTCTGAGGATCTTTCTACCTTTGAGAATGATTCAGGTGAATACGATCAAAGAGATGCTGAAGGTTTTATAAAAATAAATTCTCTAAGATTAAAGACAAGATCGAAGTAATTATTTTTTATATTCTTTTATAGTAGCTGTAAACATAAGCTTATCGAGACGGTATTGCTCAATTCTAACAGGTAAAAAACTATGTTCGGAAGAATACCATGTAATCGTACTTCTTTTACTACCATTGATTTCTTTTTTAATAACAATTGTTTGAAGGCTTCCCAAAATAGTCTCTATGTTCTCTTTTTTAATGTGACTGAATCTATATTCCCTCTCTCTACCTTTGTCGCTCACTTTCACTTTGTCAAAAGCATATCCAAATATTTGAGCAACTAATCTATCTATTCTGATTTCTTTAGCATGCTTTATATTAGTCTTGCTTAAATTTGTTACAAGATTATTCTCTATCCTCTTGCTTTTAATAAAATCTTTATAACCAGATTTATCTCTTCTATAGTAATAATCAAGTGTGAAAATTGACATTTTCTGATTCGCATTATTGTATTTATCAGGATATTCAGTAATAAAGCAGCTATTTTCCTCGCGAATATCTTTTTTTAAAGAAAAGATACCTATCGTCCTACTTTCTGTATAAAGACACCATCTCTTTTTAATATCGTCATAAATCATTTTATGATTAGACCTTGCAAAATCTAGACCATTTTTAGAGAACACATATGTAGCTTCATAATTGTTAGGCGATCCATATCCTATATTCGTGAAGAAAATTAATGAAATAATAGAAATATATACTTTTTTATAAATCTTCATTTTCAATTAAATGAGTAATTGGTGATTCTAGTATTTTATTCTTGAATACAACTTTATTATTATTCAACGTAACAATATCATTTGCTATCCATTGAATGACAATAGGATAAATTTTGTATTCTATCTTATGCGTAATAGATTTAAGCTCTGCTTGAGTTAAATTGTTGGCAATACTAACTTTACCTTGAAGGATAATGGGGCCATTATCAAGTATAGAATTTATAAAGTGTACTGTTACCCCATGATATTTATCCTTGTTTTTAAGTACTTTTTCGTAAGTATTTAGCCCTGGGTATTTTGGTAATAGAGATGGATGGATATTTATTATTTTTCCTTTGAAATCATTGACTATATTTTCTGGCACTATTTTCATATAGCCTGCCAGAATAACTAGGTCAGGATTATATAATCTGAGAAAATTCGTCAAATCTAGATTAACATTCTCATTATCACTAATATGAACACTTATGTTGTGTGCTTTACATATACTTATGCCGTTCGCTTCAGAGTTATCAGTAAATGCTGCAACATATGATATTTTACTCTGGATAATAGCCTTTTTTTTAATAAGGTTCTCCATGTTAGAGCCCTGACCAGAGAAAAGGATTACGCATTTTTTAACTGACATAAATAATTTTAGATTTTCTTGGTTCTTTAATAACTTGACCAATTATTTTATAACTACATTTATTTTGTTTGAACACTTTATGTGTTTTAGTCAAATCTTTTTTATTTATGATTATTACCATTCCGATACCACAGTTAAATGTCTTTAACATTTCTTCGTCAGTCATTTTTGATTTTTCTTGAATATATCTAAATATTTTTGGAATTCTGAGTAATTTGAGTTCCAGGCTGGCACTAAGACCATCTGGAATAATTCTGGGAATGTTATCTGTTATACCTCCTCCAGTTACATGAGCGATACCATTTATATTTATTTTTTTGAGTAAGGCATCAATGATTTTTACATATAACTTTGTTGGTCTTATTAAAGCCTTGCCTATTGTTGTATTGCCAAATGACTCATAGATACTCAATCTCCTTTCATCTATAAGTTTATTTATTAATGAGAAGCCATTTGAGTGAAATCCGTCGGATGTTATCCCGATAATTATATCTCCATTATTAATTTTTTTTGGTGAAATAATTTTTTTTTGAGAAACCAAGCCAACACAAAATCCTGCAATGTCATAATCTTCATTACCATACATACCTGGCATTTCAGCAGTCTCACCTCCAATTAGACTCATCCCACATTTTTCACATGCTTGTTTTATACTTTTTAATACATCAGAGTGGATTTTTTGTTTAATTTTACTGGTTGCAATATAGTCAAGAAAAAATAGTGGTTTCGCGCCACTCGTAATTACGTCATTTACACACATAGCTACAAGATCTTGTCCAATATGTTTATGTATCTTTAGTCTTTTTGCGATTTTTAGTTTTGTTCCAACTCCATCAGTACCAGAGACTAATACAGGATCTTTGATTTTACTACCTAATTTGTAAAGGCTTGAGAAACCGCCAATATCAGAAAGTACATTCTTATCTTTTCTGGAGCTACTATTTTTAATGGATGCGATTAGTTTATCTGCTCTTTCAATACTAACGCCAGATTTTTGATAGTTTATTTTACCCTTTTGCTTATTATTCATCGCTGTAGTTAGGTTATAATTATATCCCAAAGAAATTATTATAGATACTGATATGACTCAAGAGCTCAATTTTAATCAAATACCAATAGATTTTAAATTTTTTTCAAAAAAGTCATTTGACAATTTTATCGTCGGTAATAATAAAAATTTATTAGACGCTCTGTGTAATCTAAAAAATACAGATCAAATCATCCTTATTTATGGAGCAAAGGCTTCTGGTAAGACTCATCTTTGTGAAGCGACTATGAATATTTTTCCAGACAAGAGTCACATCATTAGTAATCACTCAAGCTTGATGAATCAAAATCTAGATGATTATTATGATCTAGTAGTAATAGATAACTTAGACAAACTTATATCTACCAAAGAGAGTGAGGAAATACTGTTTTCTGTTTTGAATAATCAAATGTTACATAATAAATCTGCAATCATTACATCAACTACAGTTGTAAGTAAGTGCAATATAGGGTTGAAAGACTTATCATCAAGACTTCTATCCGATAAGATATTTACTATCAGTGATCTAGATGATTCAGATAAAATCAATATGATGATCTCATTTTGCGCTCAAAGAGGCTTAGAAATTAACCAAAAAGTTCTGGAGTATATTATGAACAACTGCAGTAGAGATTTATATTTTCTATGTGCCCTGATAAAAAATATTGATAGTGTATCTTTGTCTGAGAGAAGAAAAATTACTATACCTTTCATCAAAAAAGTTATTAGTCAACAAAACTACTAGCTATCTATTTTGTTGGCTAATAATCCAAATCTTTTTCCATATGAAAGACATATAGTTTTTTCTTCTTCTGATAAATCTGATGCTTGATTATGAGAAACATGACTTGGACCATACGGAGTCCCACCAGATTTAGTTGATGATAGTTGCTTTTCGCTATATGGAACACCCACAATAATCATTCCATGATGTATTAAAGGTAACATCATACTCAGCAATGTAGTCTCCTGACCACCATGCATACTGGAGGTAGATGTAAATACTCCCCCAAGTTTATTCTCAAGCGTATTATTGAACCATTCTTCTGTTGTAGTATCAAAGAAAGCCTTTAAAGGTGCAGCCATGTTACCAAAATGCGTGGGACTTCCAATTATCATACCAACGCACTTTTTTAAATCCTCTTTACTAACTATGGGATCATCAGTCTCTTTATAATGATTAGAATTAACGGTTCTAATTATAGTACTCACACTGCCTGAAGATTCGACACCTCTTGCAATTACACGAGCCATTTTTTTTGTTGAATCATTCTTGGAGTAATATAGTATTAGTATATCTTTCATATGAATAGAATACCTTTTATGACTTATAAAAAGAACACTTTTAAAATAATTTCGTATTCATTAGTATTTATATTATCATCTTGCTCATCAAGCAGTAATGAGATTTTAGGCACATCTAAATTTTCTTCTATGCAAAAAGACCCAAATCCATATCTATTTCATGTAGTTGAACATGGCGACTCTTTATGGTCTATATCTAACTATCACTATAGCGATCCATTGTTATGGCCAGATATTTTCAAGAATAATAAAGAAAAGATATATGATGCAGATTTGATTTTGCCAGGTCAAAGCCTCATAATATACCAAAATATTCCTTCTAGATCTAAAAGTAAAGCTAGAGCGTATGCAAAAAGTAGAGGTCTATGGGTTGTGGGATATAGGGAGGAATCTGATATTACATTTCTGGAGAGCGATTGATGAGAACGAGTTTATTTTTATTTTTATTTTTATTATCTAGCTTTATTTTAGTGCCTGAAGTAAGTTCAAACACATTTGATGAGCAAACATCTATAAAAATAATTAAAGAAGCAGAGCTAAAATATAAGAGGGTCTTAAAAGTGAAAAACGCCTGGAGGGATACAAAAAAAATTATAAAAAATGCTAAAAAGGCACATAAAGCCAAAGATTATAAGAAGTCTGTTACTCTCGGGAAGAAAGCACTAAATGAGGCGAATATGGCATATGAGCAGTATGAAAAACAAAAAGATAACTATCGATTTTTAGATTAAGATATTAAAACTTACCTAACAGTTCATCTGTATTTATACTCTCTTTAACTGAACTTCCTCGTTTCTTATATGTAACTTTTTTAGTTTCAAGTTCTGATTTACCAATAATAATAAAATTAGGTACGCCAATAAGCTCCCAATCATACAACTTATTTCCTAATTTTGCGGTCCTATCATCATGTATAATATCTTTCCCTTTTTCCACTAGCATAGAATATATTTTTGATGAAAATTCTTTGATGCTCTCATTTTTGTGGCCATCGATTTCAACTATTACTGCATCAAAAGGTGATATGCTGTCAGGCCAAATGATACCATTATCATCGTGATTTTGTTCTATTGCAGCTGCTATGATTCTAGATACACCTATTCCGTAACATCCCATTTGAAGTAAGCGACTCTCATTTTCAGAATCATCTATCATCAGTTTCATTGATTGGCTATACTTATCACCCAACTTAAAGATATGTCCTACTTCTATACCTTTTTTGTGTATTAGACTATTCTCCCTCATGATTTTGTCAATATCATCAGTCTGATATTTTTTTTGAGCTATTTCAAAATTAACACCAACCCCTCTCTCATCAATCAAAAGATCGTCCTCTCCAGTATTAGCTATTACATGAAATTCATTTGACTTGCTTCCTCCGATATTTCCACTATCTGCATCAACCATAGTATACTCAAGCTGTAAACGTCTAAAGATATTATTGTATGCAGTCTTATAGATTTCATACCATTCATTTAAACATGAGTCATTAAGATGAAAAGAATATGCATCTTTCATTATAAACTCCCTTGCTCTCATTACTCCGAATCTTGGTCTAATCTCGTCTCTGAACTTTGATGATATCTGATAGAGATTTATTGGCAGTTGCTTATAGCTATTCAGATCTTTTCTAATTAAATCTGTAATAACCTCCTCAAAAGTAGGACCCACACAATAATCCCTATCATGCCTGTCCTTTACTCTTAAGAGCTCTGGTCCATAATCATCCCATCGCCCCGATTCCTCCCAGAGTTCTGCAGGTTGAATTGAAGGCATGAGAATTTCGGCAGCACCAATGCTATTCATTTCTTCCCGAATAATATTCTCAATCTTTTTGAGTATACGAAACCCAACTGGAAGGAAGCTATACTGCCCAGACGACTGTTGTCTTACCAAACCAGCCTTAATCATTAGTTTGTGACTTACTATTTCAGCATCTGATGGTTCATTTTTTTGTGTAAAAAGCGGATATTTTGATACTTTCATTATTTTTTTAGAATCCTTTAGTTGTTTAAGTTTACCATGATTGTATGTATCATATATATCAATAATCTAGACAAACTGATCTATGCTTAATTATCTAAAAGAATGGTATGATGCAAACTTTACTGACCCCAATCAGGTATCACTTACTTTAATACTATTTTTTTCAGTTCTTATAACATATATTCTAATTCAGACTATATCCCCCATATTAGTTGCTATTGTTTTGGCCTATATGTTAGAAGGGCTTGTCCAAAATCTTATGAGAACAACTAATTTGATGAGAAATTTTTCTGTAATAATTGTTTTCCTAGTATTCTTAATTGTAAGTATTCTCACAATGTTTATGCTCATACCCCTGTTACTTGATCAGCTGACACTATTCGTAAAATCATTACCTGAAATCTTTGATAAAAGTAAGAATCTCATATTAGGGATGTATGATAAAAATGAATATATACCAAAAGATTATATCGATAATATATTTTTAGGTTTACAGGGTGAGACATCTAAACTGGGTAATTCTATATTTGCGTTTTCCCTAGCATCCGCTGGCGGCCTTTTTGCAATAATCGTTTATACAATATTAGTTCCAATAATGATTTTTTTCATGCTCTTTGATAAAGATTCAATTAATAACTGGATAGCTAAGTTTTTTCCAAAAAAATTAGAACTCACTCAAAAAGCATATTCTGAACTAAACTTGAAGATAGGTAATTATATAAGATGTAAATTTATTGAGATTATCATTGTGTGGATTGCATCTTTTATTTTATTCTTATCTTTAGGCTTGAACTATTCTTTGTTATTGAGTTTTCTTTGTGGTGTCTCAGTCATCATTCCATATGTCGGGATGATAGCTGTTACTATTCCAATCGTACTTGTTAGTTACTTCCAATGGGGTATTGCATCTGAATTCTGGTATGTGGTTATAGGTCATTTACTTATTCAAGCTATTGACGGCAATGTTGTTGTACCAATTTTATTCTCAGATGCTGTAAACATACACCCATTTGCTATATTATTATCTATATTGTTTTTCGGATCCGTATGGGGAATATGGGGAGTATTTTTCGCTATTCCTTTGGCAGTTTTGATAAATACAATTTTGAATGTTTGGCCTCGTGTTTCTTCATCAGGAAAAGTATGAATATGTTTAAAGGAAGTATGGTTGCAATAGTGACGCCTATGAATGAGGATGGCACTCTTGATTTTAATTCTCTACAAAATCTAGTTGAGTTTCACATAGATAACAATACAGATGTTATTATTTCAGTTGGCACGACTGGAGAATCTGCAACCTTGGATTTTAATGAACATTCACAGGTTATAAAAAAGACTATTGAATTTGTAAATGGTAGAATTCCAGTCATAGCAGGTACCGGAGCAAATTCAACATCTGAGGCTATCGAGTTGACTAAAAGCGCTAAGAATAATGGTGCTGATGGATGTTTACTTGTAACCCCATATTATAATAAGCCAACACAAGAAGGGCTCTATCAACATTATAAAAAAATTGCTGATGAGGTAGACATTCCACAAATTCTATACAACGTTCCAGGAAGAACATCTGTAGATATGCAACCTGAAACAGTATGTAGATTATCAACTCATAAAAATATTATAGGTATAAAGGAGGCTTCAGGGAATAAAGATAGATCTAGCT
>MDSZ01101512.1_pt1 | contig 19875 bp, 15 predicted proteins | sample 811201 | NCBI WGS metagenome assembly MDSZ01 (sample SAMN05326647, study PRJNA326480) | marine metagenome | isolation source: seawater | place: Indian Ocean: North | collected 2010 | reverse complement strand
TGGGGCAAATGGCCAGATCAACCTTCTGATTGGGAATTGTTTCATTTCATTCGAGATGATGTACATGCAAATATCTCTGAGATTCCTATACAAAATGCAAATCAAGGATTGTATCCAAATTGTGGAACTAGTAGAGACTATGGATATGGTGTAATGGGTTACCCCACTTTTACATTTGAAACCGATGATGAACAATTTGTTCCGGGTTCAGTTGAAGCAATAGATGAAAGGTTGGAAGAAGAAATGGATGTAATGAGATATCTTATCGACAACGTATGGTTTTGGAGAGCACGACTGACTGTTGATTCAATATTTATTCAAGATGATACTGTGACCTTTGATATCACAAATCATGGTAGATCTAGTACCAGAAATGCAACTCTACAATATCTTGATGCAAATCAAGAAATTTTGTGGGAATCAGATAATTTTACAGCAAATGCTACGAACTATACAACAATCACAAGTGATGGATTTAATTTCGAAAATGGTAATTGGCGACTCTCGTATCAAAAGCGTGTAGTCGATAGTGCTCAGTGGGTTAATGAAAGTGTAAACAATAGTGTTGTTATTGTTTCTGAAGAAGGTGATGAAAGTTGGTTAGGAGGTCCTGCAATAATTGATTTTAACCTCTGTGTCATGATTTTCATCGGTGCGGCCTTGGTAAGAAGGCGTTAATCTGTTTACACACATATTCAAGACCTATCACTTCTCCCCCAGTTTTAGGTGAACCAATGAAAGTCAATGTCGAATCGAATGAAAACATATTAGGAACTCTAGTATTACCGCTATGGCAAGATTCTGAATCCATATCTGAGAACGCTTCTGCAGGCATTCATAGAGACTTACGTAGTCAAATCGACAATGTGTTATCAGCAGGTGATTTCAAAGCTAAATCAGGTTCTGCTATGACTTTAGCAGGAACACAAGGCGGGAAAGCAATTCTTATTGGACTAGGGAAAAAAGATGATGCGGACAACCAAGCAATGCGTGAAGCTGGTGCTAAAGTTATTTCATCTCGAACAAAAATGCATGGGACTATTCTTTCTGTAAGACTAAATGACATGGAAGACTCATTAATGGCATCATTTGTAGAAGGAATGATTCTACGTGACTATTCATATGATCATTACAAAACTAAAGAAGAAGACGAAGAAGAGGCTGAACTAGAAGTTTTAGTTACTTGTGAAGAAAGCAAAACTAAGGTTTTATCTAATGCAACAAACATAGCATCTGCTGTTGCAAAAGGAGTATTCAGAGCAAGGGATTTAGGCAATGCTCCTCCAAATGATCTTTATCCACAAGCCTATGCAAGATTAGCTATGGAATATGCTGAAACTCATGACAACCTCGAAGTGACAGTTATCTCATATGAACAAGCAATTGATATGGGCATGGGTGGCCTAGTAGGAGTCGGAATGGGAAGTTCTCGTAAACCGTGTATGGTTATATTTGAATTAAATGGTGACAAAAAAGGGCCTTCTCCTTGTATTGTTGGAAAAGGAATCACATTCGATACTGGAGGAATTTCAATCAAACCATCTCCTTCTATGGATGAAATGAAATATGACATGCATGGTTCAGCAACTACTTTTGGAACAATTGTTGCTTTAGCAGAAAGTGGATGGACTGAAAGAGTTGTTGGCGTCTCATGTATGGCTGAAAATATGCCATCTGCTAACGCACAAAGACCTGGTGATGTAATCAAAACATATTCTGGAAAAACCGTTGAAGTGTTGAATACTGATGCTGAAGGAAGGTTGGTTCTATCAGATGGATTATGGTATACAGGAACACATCTAAATCCTTCTTACATTATTGATTTAGCAACACTAACTGGGGCATGTGTAGTTGCTTTGGGACATGAAGCAAGTGGACTATGGTCAAACGATGATGATTTGCTAAAGAGAATTAAAGAAGCTGGAGAACATTGTGGAGAAATCGCTTGGCCAATGCCATTGTTCAAAGCATTTGAAAAAGAAATGACTGATTCAAAAATTGCTGATACACGCAATTTAGGTGCTGGAAGATGGGGTGGATCAAATACTGCTGCTGCATTCCTAAAGCAATTTGTACCTGAAAAAGATGGTAAACAAATACCATGGGCGCACTTAGATATTGCAGGAACTGCTTGGGGAGCAAAAACAAACAAGCTAGTGAAAAATGGAGCAACAGGAATCCACGTGAGAACTCTACACCATTTGATTACTGGTCAGTAAATCTCGCTGCACCAATAATTGCAACTAAACAAACAAGTAAGTTGATGGACGAAATTCCAAGTTCAGAACTTTCTTCACTAGTTTCAATGTTTTTCCAATTCTCTTGTAAAGTAAACTGATCACCAATACTATTGTCAATTCGATAATGTGTGAAATCAATTGTTCTAGATGAGCCGTCATAAATCAATTTGGTCCACCCATATGAGTTGTTTTCCCTAAATGCGCTCCATTCTGGTTGAGGTTCATCTAATTCTTCATATGCAGCTCTTCCTGCAATTCCAATTACAAGATGAATCGGTCCTTTTTCAACAACTTGTTCATCAATCACGGGGTGTGTTCTTTCGTAAAAATGATCATGGCCTGCAATCACCAGATCTACAGAATTTTCAACAAATAAATCTTCCAATGCTTCACGTAGTTCAACTTCAGAACCATGATAGGAATTAGAAGAATACATTGGCTTATGACAATGGACAATAATGAAAGGCCTAGATTCTCTAGATTCGTCTAAATTTGCTTGCTCTAAATCTGATTTTATCCAATTGTATTGTACACTTCCTTCTTCATATGAATGTTCACTACTTATGAAGACCATGTGAATACCTGGAAAATCCCTCGAATACCAGAACACTTCAGATTCTATTTGTTTATCCGAATCAAATCTATGTTCATAGGGTGTAAAACCGATTCCAGGTTCATTCTCATGATTTCCCACAACTGTAACCCAAGGAGTTTTAGCCATACTTGGTTGCTGAATATTGAACCAATCATCCCATATATTTTGGCTACCATCTGCATAGGAAATATCCCCTGAAACTGTAACAATTTGTGCTGAGTTGTCGTAAATTATCCCATCTGTAACTTGTTGACCTTCATCTGACATTCCATGATCTGCAATAGCAATCCATTCAAAATTAGAAGCTTCTGGATCTATTGTGGTAAATGTCCAGTCAGAAGACCATGTTGATCCATCTCCAACTTTGTAAGTTATTTCTTCCCCAAGAGGTAGGTTAGTCATTATTGCCATATGGAGCGCTATATCATGGTTATAGCAATATGATTCACCTTGAGAAGATTCTGTTGTTGAACCATAACTCCATTCGACAAAAGCGTCGCCACGAACATCTGTAGCCCACATTACAGACATCTCTGTAGGGTCTTCTGTAATTTGCAAATGTATCTGTTCAGGAGTAGAACTACCTGTCAAAGTCCCTGGACATTCAGTCAATGCTTCAGTTGGACTTTGAGAGGATACTACAGGTGGTAATAAAATTAGAAGAATACAAATCGTAATTATTTGACTACTTTTCATCTAATCACTCTGTGAAGTGTTTTATCGCCTGTCGTGTTATATCAATCACAAGATCTATCTCTTCACTTGTAATATTGAAGTGTGGAGTATATCGCAAAGCATTTTCGCCGCCATGGATTACTCCAAGGCCATGCTTTCTACACCAAACTTCCACTTTTTCAAACCCAACAACTTGTAACCGTTCTGGATCTAATTCTGCAGAAATTAGTAAACCAGTTCCCTGTACTTTTAGAATTGTTCCAGGTAATTCATTTGATAGAGCATTTAACTTCTCTACAAATTCAATTCCACGTTCTCGTATATTTTTCCTAAGTTCCGGTGTAATCTTTTCTAAAACTGCAACTGCAGTCTCAAGCGCCCTTGGATTTGTGGTCATAGTATTTCCATAAATCCCCACAACATACAATTCAGATGCTCTTTCATTTAATCCCAACACCGACAATGGATATTGCCCTGCATTCAATGCTTTTGACCAGGTTTCCAAATCAGGAGCTTCTGCATCTTGAAACCCTTCATAATCAATCAATGAAAGGGTACCTTGGCCACGTATCCCTGCTTGTATAGAATCAATAAGTAACATTGAACCATGCTCTTTTGTTAATCTTCTTGCTTCATCGTAAAATTCTCTATCTATACATTGTCCGGGATTACCTTCCCCTTGTACTGGTTCAATAGCCATTGCTTCAATGAAATATCCTTTTTCTTCTGCATCTGAAAAAACCTTCTTTAATGCATCAATATCATTTGAAGGCACCAAAAGTAAATTATCTCTTTCAGAAAATGTTTTCAAATTTTTATCGTATGAACTCTTACAAGAATGAGAAATTTGAGCTGGACGATCGGTACGGCCATGGAATGCCTTTTCGATTGCCAATAATTTCACTGGTTTTCCTTCATGTCGCCCTCCAGGACCAGTTAGTAATTTCGAATTTACATCAGAAATTCTGAGAGCAACAGTAACAGATTCGGAACCTGAATTCATGCAAATGAATTTCTTAAATGGGCAATTCCCTCGAGTATGTCCAAGCTCTTTTTTTAGAGCTTCTGATAATCTTGATTGGCTAAATGATGGAGTCATTACATTAGCCATCACATGGTTTTCCGACATTGCTGATATTATTTCATCAGGACCATGTCCTCCTCCTAGCATACCATATCCTCCATTATCATGAAGAACTGCTCCGTGTGCAGTAACTATCCATGGACCTTTACCAGATAAAGCAACATAAGGGTTAACTGTTGCAGGAGCATAAAAATTGATGAAGTCATTTTGGATATATTCTACCAAATCTTTCTCATCCATAGAAAGCAGATTGCTATCCATTTGAGATCTTCTTTCAACTGCTTCCTTGACTGCTATCATCAGATTATCATCTTTGGTTGAAAAATGAACTATTATCTCATCTGGTAAGCCTTTGGTTTCTGGCTTTCCGCTAGTCAACCGCATCTGCTCCAACATAGCCATGACTTCTGCCATGGTCTTAAGCCATAGTAGGCGTATATTCAATATTGTTATTCAAATTGAAGATTTAATCTTCATCGACTACTTCAAAGTCAGCATCCATAACTCCATCATCATCAGATTCTTTTGATTCTTCTTGAGCTGCCATTTCTGCTGCTGCTGCTTCGTATAACTTAGATGAAATTGAGTGCATTGCTTCCTCGATTTCTTTCACCTTAGCTTGTACTGCTGCCTCATCTATTTCATCAAGACCCTTTGGTTCGCCTTCATCGTTTTGTAATAATGATTCTAATTCATCTACTCGAGATAGCACTGGTTCTTTATCTTCGTCAGATAATTTCTCACCCGCTTCATCCAAAGTTCTACGTGTTTGGTAAACAATTTGATCAGCCATATTTCGCATTTCGACTTGTTCTTTACGGCGCTTGTCTGCCTCAGCAAATTCTTCTGCCTCAGCTATTTTTGCTTGAATCTCATCTTCGGACAATGATGTAGACGACTCTATCTTAATCGATTGTTCTTTACCGGTACCCAAGTCTTTAGCACTAACGTTTACTATTCCATTTGCATCAATATCAAATGTTACTTCGATTTGAGGAACTCCTCTAGGTGCTGGAGGGATTCCTACGAGATGGAATTGTCCTAAAGTTACATTATCTTTAGCGAACTCTCTTTCTCCTTGCAATACATGAATTTCAACAGCAGGCTGATTATCACTAGCTGTCGAATAGACTTCACTCCTTCTGCTTGGTATTGTAGTATTTCTTTCAATCATTGTTGTTGTTACGCCACCTAGAGTTTCTATACCCAAAGTCAATGGTGTTACATCTAGCAACAATATGTCGGAAACTCCTGCATCTCCAGCAATAATTCCCGCTTGCAATGCAGCGCCCATTGCTACTGCTTCATCCGGGTTTATTCCCTTAAATGGAGATTTGCCTGTCTCTTTTTCTATCGCAGATTGTACTGCAGGAACACGGGTTGAACCTCCTACAAGGATTACTTTGTCTATTTCACCCTTCGATACTCCTGCATCCTTCATGGCTTGTCGAGTTGGCTTCATGGTTTTCTCTACTAAAGAAGAAATTAGATCTTCAAACTTAGCACGAGTAACTGTGATATCCAAATGCTCTGGTTGACCATCACTCATTGTGATGAATGGTAAATTAATTTGTGATTGAGCGGTTCCGGACAACTCAATCTTTGCTTTTTCAGCAGCCTCTTTTAATCTGCTCATAGCTTGTACATCTTTTGATAAATCTATACCTGAGCTTTTCTTATATTCACTAACCAAATGGTCAATCAAGACATCATCAAAATCGTCACCACCGAGCTTATTGTTTCCTGCAGTAGCCTTAACTTCGATTTGTGGTTGCCCATCTACCTCATATATTTCCAATACAGAGACATCGAAGGTTCCTCCTCCAAGATCATATACCAATATTGTTTGGTCTTCTTCTTTATCGACACCATATGCTAAAGCTGCTGCTGTAGGTTCATTGATTATTCTCAAAACTTCCAGTCCTGCGATACGGCCTGCATCCTTTGTAGCCTTCCTTTGAGCATCTGTAAAATAGGCCGGGCAAGTTATCACTGCTTGTTTTACTGTTCCACCAAGATAAGCTTCAGCATCCGCTTTCAATTTTTGAAGAATAAATGCAGACACCTCTTGAGGCGTATATTTTGTATCATCTACATCGGTTTTCCACTTTGTACCCATATGCCGCTTTACACTAATCATTGTTCTTTCATGATTTGTTACAGCTTGGCGTTTTGCAGTAACTCCAACTAAACGTTCGCCTCCATCTTTTGCAAAAGCAACAACTGAAGGTGTTGTTCTTGCACCTTCGGCATTCGGAATTACAACCGCTTCACCATTTTCAATCGTTGCAACACATGAGTTTGTTGTTCCTAAATCTATACCTATCACATAATTTTTTGTCATTTTTTCACATCCATATTTTCAGAGAATTGGTATTCCTCCATCATCTTCATCATCATCATCATCAGCCATATCAAGACTAACTTCTGCAACTGATGGAGAATAATCATCTTCAAGTTCATTATCCAAATCAACTTGTTCATTTTCTACTGCTGAACCTTGCGGTGTCAGTTTTAGTGTTACATCCAGGATCCCATTATTAAGAGACCAATCAACTACGTCTTCACACTGATGTGGCAACTCGATTTGGGCAACAGGAGGGGATCCGGGATCAGTGAGTACTTGTACAATTTCACCGCCACTAGAAAGGGCGATTTCGATTTCTTCGAACCCTGTTCTAGTGGAAAAATCAACCGTGATTGACATATTCCAACCTGAAAGATACACATCATCTGCTGGAAGTTTTACGATGTCATTTGAAGGTACGTCATCCTCAATATCAACAACCGCTGGTGATGCATCTACTTTTACATCAACCCCCATATTAGATAACATTTCATCTAGAGGTTTACCTGATTGGAATAATTTCATTATATTTGAAATATCGAAATTAAAATTTACATCACCTTTTGACAAACGCTCGGGGTCTATACCCATGGCATCAAACTGATTTCGAAATTGTGACATCAAAGCGCGTAGCTGATTGATGTCAATATCCATACCCATGCTTCTAAACATCTCCGCCATTTGTTCTAGCATCTTCTCTTCCCAGTCTTCAGGCATTCGTTAAACCCCACTAGTTAACCATCGGTTGTATAGTCGGAGAAAGAGGTCATATATCAACCAAACGCTCAAAGTAAGCATACGATTCGGACATTCATGGCCGAGGAAACCATACTGGAATCCACCGAAAGGACAAGCGGTCGTGAAGCATTGAGAAAAAATGTTCAAGCTGCAATCGCATTGGCTGAAGCAGTAAAATCAACACTAGGGCCAAAAGGTCTCGACAAATTGCTAGTGGATGACATTGGACAAGCATTAGTCACAAATGATGGTGTTACAATACTTGAAACAGCCAAAGTAGAACACCCCGCTGCTCGAATGATTATCAATGCCTCTTCAGTACAAGATCGTGTTGCAAGAGACGGTACTACTTCAACAGTTATTTTCTGTGCTGAAATGTTGCGCAATGCATGGCAACTTGTACGACAAGGAGTACATCCTGCAACCATCGCAAGAGGATTCGCTCAAGCAAACAATGAAGCGCTTAGAATTATTGATTCGATTAGCTTCAAAGCTGATGAAAATCAAATTGCAAGCGCTGTTCAAACTTCTTTAAATGGAAAACTAAATTCTAACATTGCATCAAATATTGCTAAGTTAGCAATCAATGCTGGAAATAACGTTTACAATAATGGGCGTGCTGATCCCACACGTGTCAAAATAATACATCAAAAGGGTGGTTCTACAATGGATTCGCAATTAATTACGGGTTTGGCTATTGCAAAAAGCAGAGTTCATTCTGAAATGCCCGATAAATATTCAGAAGGAAATATTCTGTTAATTGATGGTGGTGTAGAAAAAAGAAAACCTGTGATTGATGCAAAATTGAATGTTACTTCTACTGGAGTTATAGAAGCTTTTAGACAAGCTGAATCGAAATCTCTCCAATCTCAAATTGACAATATTATCAAAATTGGATGCAATATACTCGTAGTAAAGGAAGGCATGGATGAAGAAGCAAGGCAAGCATTAGCGAAAGCCGGGATTATTGCTTATCGTCGAGTAGAACGAGCGGATTTAGAGATCTTAGCGAATTCTTGTAATGCAACTTTAGTTAGAGATGCAAAACATGCAACGAAAGAGAATCTAGGAGAATTTATCTCCTCTCGTGAAGAATTACGAGGGGGAGTAAATTATTGGATTTTGGATACAAGTGGTGGGGGGGCCACTTTGATAATCAGGGGGAGTACTAGTGAAATTATTGAAGAGGTTGAAAGATGCTTTGCTGATGCTTTAGGCATATCCTGTCAATTATTAGAAAATCCAACTCTACTACCCGGAGCGGGTGCAACTCAAGTTTCTATTGCGAGAAGATTGAGGAGATTTGCAGAAAGCATACCTGGTAGAGAACAATTAGCTATCGAAGCATGGGCAGATGGGCTCGAGGCTATTCCACGTACACTTGCAGCAAACGCAGGATATGATCCCATTGATTCACTATTAGTGTTGACTGCAGATCAATCGAAAAATGGAGACATGGTGGGTCTAGACCTGATTTCTGGAAAACCCTCCTCAGTGATTGGAAGGGGAATTGTAGAGCCTGCATCGATAGCTAAACAAGCGATTTCAGGGGCCACTGAGGCTGCAATTAGTATTCTAAGAATTGATGATGTGCTTTGGGCACAAAGTGGACCTGAGGTTCCAGAAGAGGTTCAGGAGCGCCTTCAAGGATTAGGTGTTCAATGAAGCATATTCTTCTGAGATTGACTCTGGATTGAAATTTTCAGTTACCTTTAGGTTCAAGTATCGACTCTATCGTCGCCACCTTATGGGCGGGCGCGATGATAGCCGAATCTTGGTCACAGGCGCTCTAGGACAAATAGGAATGGAGTTACTAGAGGCTCTACTTCATAAATTCAGTCCTGAAAATGTCATTGCAACAGATATACGTGAACCTGAAAATATAGACAGTGTCGGATTTAAATTTTTGAAACTAGATGTTCTTGACCCTGATGAATTGGAGAAAATTATCAAAGAGCATGATATTACTGAAGTTTATCATTTAGCTGCAATTCTTTCAGCAACTGGTGAGAAAAATCCAGAACTATGTTGGAAGATTAATATGGATGGATTGTTGAATGTCTTAGAATTATCTCGAAAGTACAATTTTAGAATTTTTGCACCATCATCAATCGCAGTTTTTGGAACCGACGCCGGAAGAGTAGCCATGCAGGATTCTCCTCAGAATCCCTCCACAATTTATGGTGTAACCAAGGCAGCAGGAGAGTTGATGGCCGAGTATTATCACTCTGTACATGGAGTTGATGTTAGAGGTCTTCGTTACCCTGGATTGATTTCATGGAAAGTAATGCCTGGCGGGGGTACTACTGATTATGCTGTAGAGATTTTCCACAAAGCGGTGGCATCAGAAAAGTACACATGTTTTGTTAACGGCCAAACTAGGCTACCAATGATGTATATGGATGATGCGATTAAGGCGACTTTGCAATTAATGGATGCCCCAAGTGAGAATCTATCCATTCGTGGAGGTTACAATCTGCCAAGCCTCAACTTTACCGCTGAAGATCTATACAACAAAATTCGTGAAAAAATACCGAATTTTGAATGCGATTTTTCTCCGGATCACCGTCAAGAATATGCTGATTCATGGCCTGATGAAACGGATGGGACTTTAGCAGAACAAGAGTGGGGATTCAAGTTGGAGCATAATCTAGAAGCGATTTGTGACATAATGATTGATTCTCTGCGAGATTGATCCAGATATTCGGAGAATAAAATGTTGGAATTTACAATTTATCCTCTGGCAAGGACATAAAATCCAAAACTTGCCCGCAGTATTCATTGTAGAATATAATTAATTATGTTTTGACATGCATATTTAATTCCAGAACGCGACCCAATGTTGAAATGGGAGACGCGACGGCCTCAAAGCCCGTTGAGGGGCATGAAGTACGTAGTCGTCTCCGGAGGAGTACTTAGCGGACTAGGTAAAGGAGTCACCGCCTCTAGCATTGGAGTATTACTCAAGAGTGCAGGACTGCGTGTCACTGCAGTAAAAATTGACCCTTATTTGAATAGTGATGCAGGGACAATGTCTCCGTTCGAACATGGGGAAGTCTTTGTTCTCGACGATGGAGGAGAAGCAGATTTAGATTTAGGTAATTATGAAAGATTCTGTAATCTAAACCTATTCCGAGACAATAACATAACTACTGGAAAAATTTATTCTAAAGTAATTGAAGCTGAAAGGAGAGGAGATTACCTTGGAAAAACTGTACAAGTTATTCCACATATAACAGATGCAATTCAAGATTGGATTGAAGATGTTTCAAAACGTCCAGCAGACGGAAGTGGTCAATGCCCTGAAGCTTGTGTAATTGAACTAGGTGGCACTGTTGGTGACATTGAAAGTGCTCCATTTATCGAAGCATTAAGGCAATTTCAATTTAGGGTTGGCAGAGAAAATATATTCTTTGTTCATGTCTCTCTAGTTCCTGTCATGGGACCTGTAGGTGAACAAAAGACCAAACCAACACAGCATACTGTGAAAGAGTTAAGAGGATTAGGAATAAATCCTGATGTTTTAGTTTGTAGAGCAGAAGCGCCATTAACACAAGAAGTAAGAGAAAAATTGTCAGCATTCTGTCACGTCTCTCCAAATGCAGTAATGAGTGCGCATGATGTTTCAAATATCTATCGAGTCCCATTGCTTCTACGTGATCAGGGAATTTGTGATGCATTAGGTATTGATTGTAATTCAACGGATCTAATGCCAAGATGGGAAAATATGGCAGATCGTGTTGATAATCTAGGAGATGACATACATATTGCCATGGTCGGCAAATACACAGGACTAACCGACTCTTACCTCTCAGTTATCAAGAGTTTACAACATGCTTCATATGCTGTTAATCGTACTCTAGTAATTGATTGGATTGAAGCTAGTAACTTGGAAAATAGTAATCATGATGATTGGAATACACTAAAATCTGCAAACGGAATTTTAGTTCCTGGTGGATTTGGCGATAGAGGAATAGAAGGGAAAATACTTGCTGCTAATTATGCACGTACTAACAATATCCCATATCTTGGAATATGTTTAGGCTTACAAGTAGCTACTATTGAGTTTTGTAGAAATGTGCTAGGCCTAAAAGGTGCAAACTCAACTGAATTTGATGAAAATACACCTAACCCAGCGGTCATATTTATGCCTGAAATTTCTAAAACACACCTTGGAGGAACAATGAGATTGGGAAGCCGCCCTACTATATTCCAAGTTGAAGATTGTATGACTAGACGTTTATATGGCGGAGGGACACAAGTGGATGAAAGACATAGACATCGTTACGAAGTTAATCCCGATTTGATTAAGAAAATTGAGGATGCCGGGCTTATTTATGTTGGAAAAGATGAGTCTGGTCAGCGTTGTGAAATATTTGAGTTAAATGATCATCCATATTACGTTGGAGTTCAATATCATCCAGAATTCAAGAGTAGACCTGAGAAACCAAGTCCACCATTCCTTGGATTACTGATGGCCGCCTCGGGCCAGAGGGTTTGATTAGTAACATATTTTGAATTGGTTGGGATTTTATACTACCATCATTTAGCAAGTAATATGAAACAAATTCAATATGTAATGTTATTGATTTTGTTTCTATCGGTATCGCTTGCAGGTTGTATTGGCGATACACAAAATAAATCAAAAATATCTCTTGATATTAATCTAGATTCAAATAATGGAACAATAATTGAATCGTATTCAGATGGAGATTTAATTTCTACAACGAATGTATTTATTCAGTTTAATTTTTCACAAACAAAATCTAGTAGTAAAATAACAACTTTTGGCATTGATACTATGGATGGAAAATCTCCTATAACGGTAGATGCGAGTTCAAATTCAATTATCAATGTTGAATTTTCTGAACATGGGAGATACAATGTAAGTGCATATGCAATTAATGTCGATAAGATAAAACAAAGTATTCCAATAACAATTAAAATCGATTTAAGGATAGAGTGGATAGAAACTAAAACTGACAATCCCAAAACTTTGACTTTTGATCCCAACCCTGTCAATGGAGGGCCAAATCCCTTGATGATTGAATTTATTTCTGTTGTAGAAAACCCTAGCTTAATTGAAGATTTTGAAGGGGGACAATCCGTACAAATCACATGGAATATTGTCGATGAACAAAATGATATTTGTCAGAAAAAAACTACTGAAATTGCAGATGGTGAATCTGATGAATGGCATACAATCCATTTTAACACATTTATGATTCATGATCTGATTATCAACTATGATGATGGCCAAGATTATGTCAATATAAACCAAACTATATCAATCCTATATGATGAAAATGATTAATCACGTGATTGGAATAGAAGTAGTATGGATAAATGCCACAAGTGTGGAAGTTCGGATTGGAAAGAGCCGAGACATGTACGTACAAGAGGGATTACATCTACAGTAGTAGCCAATTTGAATATCATTACCTGTAAAAAATGTGGATTTACCGAATTTTATGAATTAACTGGAAAAGAACTAGAACCAATAAAGAAAAAGGAAACAAAGATTTGGATTATTGTAATGGTAATACCAATAATCATCGGTATAGGAGTCCCAATTTGGTTGATTTGGGGATAATCAATCAACTGCAACACGAATAACTCTCGTTGTTCTATAGCCTTGTAATAGTTTGATGTATTTTTTTGAACGTATTTCTTCATCCAAATCTTCATCTCCAGTATCTATTCTTATCTCAGTTAAACCAAGTAATTTGGCAGGTGTTGCAATACCCAAAATATTCGAAATTCCAATTTCCCTTATCACATCAGGAGACAACTGTAGATTACCTCTGCCGATGAGAAAACCTTGGCCCCCCATAGGAGATAATAACAAAATTTTGTTACCTTTATGCGAACTCAATTTTTCAAGTAACTGTTTTTCATTTAAATCCAAATACATATTTCCAGAATGTTGTATATCAATGCCTAGAAGTGTTGACTCAAATCCTAATTCGTTGCACATTTGCCGCAATGTTCCGCCACTACCCCACACTATCATAAGATCATTATTTGATTCTACAAGTTGACCAATGTGCATGGCCATTGCCTCTAATGTTTCTGATTCAGTTTCTCTTTGAACTTGTTCTTTGGCGCCTTGCATCCATCTAGGGCTAGCGGGAGTAAATGCTTCACCATACATTTTCACTTTCCATTCACCCTTTCGATATACTTCTTCATCTAAATCCATAACTTCAGTTCTAGCCACCATCAAATCACCTGTAATGAATGAACATACAACCTCTGCTGCAGCTTTAGGAGTTGTTGCAAAGCAACCACTATGCATTTTCACTCCTCCAGGTACTCCAACGATTGGAATCTCTCTTCCAGCGAGTGCTTCAACAATATCCCTAGTTGTTCCATCTCCTCCTGCATAAAGAAATAGATCCGGACTGTGTGATTTAATGAAATCTGATGTACTTTCTGCTGAAGTTACATCCGGCGTTACTCCTGTCTGATTGTATTCATATGGAATCCAGTCACCGCCCATACGGCCTTCCCATGCAATAATTTCAATTGGTTTACGTGAAATTCTCTTTATTGCTTCCAGACATGTCATCATTCTCGGCCCTGCTCTATCTTCTGCACCTGCAGCCCTTGCTTCAGCAGCCCTCCCATCACTACCTTTGAAACCAAGTCTACCGCCCAAACCGGCATCTGGATTGACAACTACTGCGATGCGCACATGAACTGCGAAACACTCACGATACATCAAACCGATTATGTATTAGCGGTAACAAGGGAACATCATGCAGGACCAAAACGATGATTTGACTTTTGAAGGTGCCTGGAATAATCAATTCAAAGATGAAAAGAAAAAACCTGAAAAGAAGGTTAAATCGGAAATCAAAACATTTGAAAAGCCTACTTTTCGAGGAAAGCGGGATATTATTGAAAAGCGTTCAAAAATAATTGTCACTTCAAAAAAACGTTTGGAGGAACCTACTAAAAAAGTCGAAGTGGTTAATCAATTATCATCGAAAGAAGGCGATGACTTCGATGTTGAATGGTGAGCATTGAAATGTTAAAACGCCCCCGTAGGGGGCGGAGGCGTACTCATGAGCATGGTTAATGTCACACTGCCTGATGGCTCTGTAAACGAATACATGAGCGGTATTACTGCTGGTGAAATCGTAATTGACATAGAGGGAAGAAAGCATGACTGTGTGGCTGCAGAAGTAAATGGAATGGATGTAGATTTTTCATATCTAATTACGGAAAATTGTTCTGTTTCTGGCATTTCTGCATTTAGCGAAAAAGGCACTCATATACTGCGTCACTCCGCAGCTCATCTTTTAGCACAGGCAATTTCTGAGTTATATCCAAATGCTAAACCAACAATTGGGCCTCCAGTAGATAGAGGATTTTACTATGACTTTGCCGATCTTACAGATTTCGGAGAAACTGAATTGAAAGCAGTTCAGAAAAAAATGCATGAAATTGCTAGAAAGAATCTATCTGTTGAAAGAGTCGAATGTACTGATATTGAGTTGGAGGAGCTATTTGATTCCAATCCATATAAAATTGAAATTATTAAAGAAAAGTTAGGAGAAGGTGCCGGTTCAACGATTTATCGCCAAGGAGAATGGTATGATTTATGCCTTGGACCGCACGTGCATTCAACTGCAAAATTGATGCATGTTAGACTTACATCTGTGTCATCTGCATACTGGAAGGGTGATCAATCTAGAGAACAATTAACTCGTATTTATGGAATTGTTGAACCGACTAAAGATGCACTGAAACAAACCATGAATGCACTTGAAGAAGCGAAGAAGAGAGACCATCGTAAATTAGGAAAGGATTTACAATTATTCCATGTTGATGAAGATGTCGGACAAGGTCTAATTTTGTGGACACCTCGTGGTTCAATAATTAGGAATGAATTACAAAATTTCATTTCTGCACATTTGACTAGGCAGGGATATAATCAAGTATTCACACCACATATTGGAAAACTAGACTTATACAGAATAAGTGGGCACTTTCCATACTACCAAGACTCGCAATACCCTCCACTGGTAGAGAAAGAAATGATGAAAAAACTTGCAAATGATGGCTGCTCCTGTGGCGAACTTGCAAATTTAATGGAAGCTGGGGAAATAGAAGGATATATGCTGAAACCTATGAATTGCCCACACCATATCAAGATATACGCATCGCAAGCTAGATCATATCGTGATTTACCTCTAAGATTTGCTGAATTTGGAACTGTGTATCGCTGGGAACAATCTGGCGAAATTAGTGGCATGACCCGAGTACGTGGGTTTACACAAGATGATGCACATTTGTTTGTCACAGAAGATCAAATTGCTGATGAAGTTCTAGGATGCATTGAATTAGTGCAGGTTATTTTTGGCTCACTAGGAATGGATAACTATCGCGTAAGAGTTGGATTGAGAGATCCTGATTCAAGTAAATATGTTGGTGATGTAGAAAAATGGGATCGTGCAGAAGAAGCATGTAGAGCCGCAGCAGAAAGTCTAGGAGTTAATTGGTCAGAAGAACCTGGTGAAGCTGCATTTTACGGTCCAAAAATTGATTTCGTAGTAAAAGACGTGATAGGAAGAGAATGGCAATTAGGTACAGTTCAAGTTGATTATAACCTACCTGAAAGATTTGACCTCCAATACAAGGGAAGTGATGGAGAAATGCATCGCCCTGTAATGATTCATAGGGCCCCATTTGGTTCAATGGAACGCTTTTGTGGAGTTCTGATTGAACACTTTGCTGGAAAATTCCCCACATGGCTTGCTCCTACGCAAGTTCATGTTCTAACTATTTCAGAAAAACAAATTCAATATGGACAAGACGTAGTTTCTAAATTGAAACAAGCTGGTATTCGAGTTGAAATTGATGATGGTGACGACACTATAGGTAAGAAAATTAGGATGCATAGGAAATTCCAACCAGCATATATGCTAATTCTAGGAGAAGAGGAGGCTACAAATAATTCTGTGTCAATTCGTGCAAGAAATGGCGACCAACGTTCTGGAGTAATGATTGATGATTTTGTTAAAATGATAACATTGGAAATTGAAGAAAAGGTGGCTGTACCCGCACTAGTCCCGCCACAGGATTGAGGAGTGATTTTAGTGGGAATCCAAATTATTGGTGGATTCGATTTTATAACACTATTCGGTATTATTATCTCATTTGGATTTGCATATGGTTTCAATCAATTTTTCGTTCCTAGATCTCTAAGTGAATTACAAGTTGCATTTCCAACCGGACCTAAAAGATATGAGGTTCACAAAGTTACTGCTAATCCTAAAGAAGCCCGTGATTTATTAGCCTCTGATGGCATGAGATTCGGCATTACAGTATACTTAATGGCTCTAACTGGGGCAATCTTAGTTGCTGTAGAATGGATTATGTATCAATTGGGCTTTTCCGAAGGATTACATAAATTTTCATTAGCACTCGCTCTCGTATTAATTGCATTTCCAGCCGTGATTTCATCTGGCGTATCAATGTCTGCACAAGTACTTACACGTACAGGAGGAAATAGAGCTACATTGCAAGAAGCGAGTACATTTAGAAATGGAGCGGCAGTTTCAATGATAACTATGTGGTTTACATCACTAATTATGATTTGGTATATCTTAGGGCTAGCCGAAATAGAATGGGATCGAAAACTCGCATTAGTTGGAACTCTAGCCTTTGCTCCTTCATTTATAGCGTATGGAAGAGTTATGGGTTCATCTTGGACTGCACTGGCTGAATCTAGCAAATTGTTATCGCGTGGTGAACCATCTGCATTTTATCCACATAAGCCTGGTCCAAGGAAACAATTTGTATCTACGCTTGTATACTTCAACACCAAAGTTATGCCCTATATTGCATTCAATACACTGGTATCATTAATTCTAATTATTATTGATGACAGTATGTTTACGCACTCTGAACGTGTTTTGAATCTACCCGAATATCGCGTTCAAAGTTCAATAATGGAAGAAGGAGGATTAATCGGATTCTTTATGATTGAAATTTTTGCTTATATTCCTGAAGCTGGAATTCGTGTCCCATTAGTATCATTAGTACTACTATTCCTATTACTAAACGTAGCAATTGTAGGGTTCTTATTCGTATATGAAGTTGCAAGAATATTGTTTTTGGATATTGCTGATATATCAGGAAGAGGAGGTATTCGTCTTGCAGATTCAAGATTACTAAGGTCTGAAAAAAGCCAACAAGCAAATGTCCTAAATTTCTGTTTCACTGGATTTGCTGGACAATCAATGTTATTACTTGCGTTAGCAATGTTAACTTTCTGGGATTCTCAATATCTCCCTCAAGGAACAGAATGCGGAAGTTGGGAAAATTCAATTTGTGAATTTATCCGCAAAGATGCTCTAGAAGAAATGACTTGGATGCTTGCATCTGGTGGTCAAATTGTATTTTTAGGAATATGGATGATGAGCAGGAGAACTGGCCAAAAACTTTCAGATATATCATTTGATGCAATGGCGGTCGAAAATAGAATGCAATTGGAATCTCTAGAGAACCTAATTTATCGCCAAGATGAATCATTTATTGAAATGATTACAAATGACGAATGGTCGAAAGCTCTCGAAAGGATGGAACGTCTTTATGATGATCATGGAGAAGATATTGTAGAAGGACTTGCTTTGGTAAAAAGAACTGAAGCATCTATGGAGTTACTAATGGGCTTAGGCAGATGGGACCAAGCAGAGCAAGTCGCACTTTCTTTCCTAGCACTTAGGGCAGGTAGACGTGCTGAAATTGCACGCCTAATTCTTGTTGGAGCATCTCTTGCTCAACGTGATATTCCAGAAGCAATTCCTCGCCTAGAACTACTTAGTAAAGAGGACATAGAAGGTGCTAGAATGATGTGGATTACAAGTATTCTCAGACCATCAATACCGCTTCCTGAATCTATTCGGACTTCACTAAAATTAGATCCTGTAACAAAACGTAATATTGATCTAATTAATAGATATAAAAATCAAGCGCCTGCTTCTGATTTACCATGGATAAATGACCCTCCCGGAAGGCTACATATTCTCAGCGATATTGCCCGATTTAGAATTTGGAATCAATCTAATGTTGCTCTTGATCGTCTTGAATTATGGATCAAAACTGAAAATATAGATTTAGATAAATGGCCGAGAGGACAAGTTGCTAGAGCGCTACTATACCTAGATAGAGGCATGGAAGCAAGCGCAATTAAAATAATTAAGGAAGCAATGAAAATTCATCCTAGACACCCTCACATACGTCGAATGGCAATTTGGTTTGCACGCAGAGGAGATCTACAAATGCCTGAACCTGAAAAAACAGGATTAATTTGGGCAGACACGATGGCTGGTGACTGGGAAATAAATTGGTTGACTACACATAACGTAGCAGTACCTCCTACAATTGAAAATTCAAATTTGAAGCAACATGCATGGAATGCCAATGCTTGGGTATGTAGAAAGGTTAATCCAGATTTAATGAACCATAAGAGAGATTGGAAAAACATCGAATGGCCCAACCAACCAATTGCAAATCACTTATTGCTTTGTGGATTAATTTCAACTATCGGAGGAGCGCCCATCGATTTAGGATTACCTGGATGGATAAATATTGATGCTATCGAAAAGGCCGGACTCCTTGAATAATTGAATTACTAAAGTAAATTTTCAACTAGCGCTTCTACATCCTGTGTCTTTCCACAATATCTACATCTAAGTTCAAGAGGATCTCTTTTTGTAACAACTAAACGATGAGGCAAGGGCTCTCTAGGATTAATTGTTATACAGTTTGAAAATGTACATCTTGCTAAATTTACAACTTCATCAGTAAGGTTGATGTCTAATTTTTCTGCTACAGAATAAGCTCTGATAATTGAAACTGATGCTTCAGGAGCTACTAATGCTAAACGATCTAATTCCATTTGAGTTAACTCTCTATCCTCAACCTTGATTATGTCTTTCGCACCCATTTTTTGGCTAGGAACATTCATTACCATAGAAACAGGATTAGAAAGCGATTGATCTAACCCTAGCATTTTGAGTACCGATAGGGATTTTCCCGCAGGAACATGATCAATAACTGTTCCATTTTTGATCGCTGTTACTCTGCGCATTGTTGATTCTTGACTCATCAAATTTCACCTCCAACGGTTTTAACATCACTAGGAACCTTTACTCCAAGTAACCAGCACATTAGAGACATT
>MDSZ01238829.1_pt1 | contig 19876 bp, 17 predicted proteins | sample 811201 | NCBI WGS metagenome assembly MDSZ01 (sample SAMN05326647, study PRJNA326480) | marine metagenome | isolation source: seawater | place: Indian Ocean: North | collected 2010 | reverse complement strand
TAACCAACCTGTCCATGAGTGTTGATAGTTGCTGATCCTGCAATTAGATTGAATGGTAGCAGTAAGAAATAAATTAAACCTCTTATCACACTAATTTGAGATAGAGTTTAACGAAGCAGCGGCAAAAGCTATGTCCGAAATAATTTTTGTTGCAACACTTACTAGAGGTAAGCCCTGTATCTGGTCATAGTCCCTAGGTATTACTATTGTATCTCCAGGCTCAGGATATTGATTTTTTACCATAAAACCTTTTGAATATCTCACGGAAGTTCCATTGGATCTTATGATATAGATGGCGCCTGAATCAGCAAAAGAGGTTAAGCCTCCAGCGGCTTCAATATAATCCTCATAAGTTGAATCAATTTCAAATCCCGTTGTTATAGGATTTAGGACTTCACCCGTTACCGTAACAGTTGAAATAACTGAAGGAATAAAAATCTCGTCTCCATCTTGCAAAACTGTTTGTTTGGATGAAATTGAACCAGGACTAAAATCTCCTGTTACACGTCCTGTTACAACAGTTTCTGACATTAGGCTTGCAAAGGAAGTTAAATCAACATTAGAACTATTACCAAGTGCAAGTGCATTTGATTGTTGAGAAATGACTGCATCCATTATTACTCTCTTAGCTCCATCTAAAGCTTTTCTCTCCAACTCTTTAATTGCATCCCTCGCTAAAACTATTCCTTTTGATGAAGCACCATCCATAAAACCACCGGCAATTTCATACAATTCGTCAATTGTCGTTCTGAGTGGAACAACGTATGTCCCAGGCGACATAATATTTCCAGAGATAGAAACTACCATAGTCTGATTTTGCCTAGGTGGTAATGTAATTGAAACAAGATCATCAGCAATAAAAGGTTTTGAGAATGCATTAAGCTCAATTTTTTCTCTAGTTGCAACTGATACATTTGAAGAGTCAATTTCAATATTAAACCCTAGGTAGTCATAGACGCTTTGAGCGGTAACGCGACCAGCTAACGGAATAGATAACGTTTTCTCACCAATTGAAATAACATAAGTTTTATCATCTGGTAGAGTAGTTTTCAGCACCTCTATTTTTCTAAATTCATCTTCTGTTATGTCGAAAGCAGTTTCATTATCCAGTTCATTAAATTCGTTAAGTTCATTAAGTTCGTTAAGCCTGAGTATCTGACTCTTTGAGAAAAACTGAATATTTACATTTTGAGCGAGCTTTATATTTTCATATGAAATTGGATCTGCTAAAGAAAGATTAAAGTACTCGGTCTGTAAACCAGCACCTGAGTCTTGAGAAACTATAAAGAAAAAAGGGTAAATATCATTTGAAAAACTCAACTTATTCAGAAAATCTGCTAATAATTCTCCTTCCTCATAATCAAAATAACCACTTGTTACTGATTCTCCAGCTACAAAGACATTTTTTCTTGAAACTGAAACTGTTGATCCAACATTTAAACCCTCAAGTCTTAATTCACCAATTACTTTATCTTTAGAAACTAAAAAAGAATTTATCTGACTGCCATTATGTGCATTTATAAAAATATTTTGACTATTAGCTATGTTTGTAAGGCCTTGAGCAAAACTTATTAGGTCAGATATTGTGTCGGTTGGCAAATATTCATATACATTAGGTCGCAATACTTCTCCATCTACCTCGACATAATTTGAAGTTGCTGTTACATGAACCGTGTCTCCATTTTGCAGATTTATATCAGTACTTCTATCACCAAAGACTAGAAATTTGTACATATCAAAATTTTTTGATGAGCCATCTGCTTTTAGAATTTTAATGTTCCTGATACTAGCATTTTCTTCAAGTCCTTCAGCATATTTAATTGCTTCAGAAATAGAAACAAACGGATTAACTAAAAAAGTTCCAGGCTTAACTACTGAACCAACAACAGATATTTTTTTAGTGATGGCTTAACTACACTTAGACTTGCAACTGCACCAATGTATGAGTCACTAATTAACTTTCCTATTTTTTCGTTAGCTTTTGACAGGCTTAGATTTAAAACTGATACGCTTCCAAGTCTAGGAATAAGGATATTGCCTGAAAGATCTACTCTTAATTTATATAACTCATTAATACTGCCTGACAATAGTAATTCCAATTCGTCATTGAAGCTGATCAAATAATCTGCTTGTAATGGTATATCTAAAACTGGTGTATTGGTGTCGGAAAATTTCTTAAAAAAATTGTAGCCATAGAATGGTTCTTCAACTAATACATCCTCTTCTTTATTGTCTTCTTCATCATCGCTTAAACTATTCTCTATTTGTACTGTTTCAAAATCAGCTTCTTCAACTAGAACTTGATTCCTAATTTCTTCTGGTAAAGAATTAAAATAATCTAATGAACTTTGTGCAAATTTCTCTAAAGGAAGGAGAAGGAATATTACCAAAAAAAATCTCATAAGATTCACATAATAAGCTAAATTTGTTCATTTTTCATTAATTGCAAAACACAAGAAATTTAATTCAGAAAAAAAATTTAACTTTTCTATGCGTAGATTTTTTTTATAATCTCAGAAAAGTCTAGATAATCTATTTCTTCTTTATTAGAAAATTTGAAATCAGACCAAATTAATCCTTCTTTATCATGTTCTCCAGAATGATGAGTATCAACCTTCACTTTTTCAAAACCCAAATCTTGATAAGAATAATCTTTGTCTAAAAGTCTAATTTTATCTTTATGGAGTTGGACAGTTACAGTAATAATTTTCCCATTCAAATCAGCGTTAAGATATAGCCCAGATATGCTATCACTGTAATTCTCGTTTTTTGTGTAGTGTCCATACCTTAATGGCACATCAGTGCCAGCTTGTGAAATTTCAGAATATGCTTCCCTAGCCTCTTTAGCACATGAAAATTCAAATGCATATTGAGGGGCCATAACTCCAAGTTGCTTAAAATTATTTTTATTTTTTTTGAAAAATTTTCCTAAAAACATATCTGGATTTCTTAGTACATAATCATGTTGGAAATTTTCCACATGTTTCTTATCAATCTCTTTGTTAATTTTTTGACCCATTGAACTTACAATAATTATCTTGTAATCATTTAATTCAGCAAAATCAGAAAACTTTTTTATCCACTCATCAAGAAGGCTGAGTGAGAAATCAACTTCATTTTTGTACTTATTTATACATTTTCTTGAGTATGTATCATTCTGTTCAAAAAAATGAGCGTGGAGATATCTGTGCATCATAGAAGCTACGTGATTTGAAAATAATATTGCTAAATCAGGTTTGTCACTTTTAAGTGCGTTATAAAAAATAGATGCTGAAAGAGTAAACTGTGCCATTCTAAGCCTCTCTTTGTTAACTCTTAAGGAAGAAAAAATTATCTTCACAATTTGTTTTATAGCCAATAAATTATTTAAACCCCAAGCATCAAAACTTGGTTTTTTTAAAAAACTCATTATTGCTTCTTTTAATAAACTTCCACTGGCAGTTCTCCTATTTCCCATAGTTAATGCAGTGTTTAATCTTTGGAAATTTTGATATTTTTTTGGGAAGGTTTCATCATCAGAAGAAAAGAAATCTGGAATAAAGGTTGTAAAGTTATGATTACCCTTCAAAAACTTTTTTGCAGGGGATGAATGCAGAGTTCCAACTATAGCTACTCTTTTTCCTTTTTTAGCTAATTGATTCCAGTAAATATCGTCGTGGTTAAGTTCTTCTGAGAACCACTTAGTTTTGTGAGAACTAAAGGTTTTTCCAGTATTCATTGATGCCCAAGTTTGAGAAGGATATATCGATTCTTCTTCTAGATCTGAAACATATGTGTTAATTTTCTGGTCTAGGCAAACAAAACCTTTAGCTTCATTTCTTGATAAATAAACATCAATAATTTTTTTTGATACTTCATTTATTTCTAGAACTATAATTTTCATTTTGTCGACCTATGTTTAATGTTTTCATTATTAGAGCTAGATAATATACATAATTTTATTGTATAGCCAGTTCGAAGATTTTTTAATTATCGCAAAAATTATGTGAGATATTGTCATTAATAATGCTACCAAAAAACTTTTCTTGCCGAATGATCTTATATTTCTGTATGCGTAGTAAATATTCGAAAAACTATTTGAAGAAAGACCATTATTTCCATCTCTGTAATAAGCAAGACATTCCTTTAAACAGTGTGCTTCTATAGAATTATTGCTGAAGAGGTATATCCACATCGCATAGTCATTTCTTTTCTTGATTATGGGAAAATCAATATCTGTAAATTTGGTCCTGTCGTATAAAACTGTCAAACAAGGGATAAAATTAGAAAAATACAAATTGCTTTGTGTGATTTTTTTTGGGACTTTATAAAACTTAGACGAATTTATTGTCATATAGTATGTATAAGTAAACGATAAATCATTATTTTTTATGAAATCGATTTGTTTCTCTAGCTTTTTTGGATGCCATAAATCATCTGAATCAAGAAAAGCTATGAATCTACCAGAGGCATGTTGAAAGCTTGTTCTTCTCGCTCCAGAAGCTCCTTTTTCATGTATATTTTTTTTAATTATTACTCTTGAATCTTTTTTTTCATATTCTTGAAGTTTTTCATATGTTGAGTCAGTAGAACTATCGTCAGTTATTATTAACTCAAAATTTTCGTATGTTTGTTCTAGTATTGATTTTATAGAGCTATCAACATGTTTTGCTGAATTATAGCAAGGCATAATTACTGAAACCTTATCATTCATTTTTTTATGGAATTGAAATCGAAGATTAAAACCATGATTAATCCTATTGAAGTTATCAATGAGGGGACAAGAGAAGTAAATACAAAAGCTGGAGAATTTAAGATTCCAAAAAAGATAATTATTACAGATACACTCAAAAGAATATTATTATTACCCTTAAAAAGCCTATCTAAGGAATTTGAAATAAAATTTACATAAATACACAAGCTAAAAATAGCTAGAGGAAAGGGAAGTATGAAAAAAAACGATGCAAGCAAACCTGGAGAAGTACCTTCCTTAGCAAAAAATAAACCTCCATGGTTAAATGCTATAAGATTCTTATTCAATACATTTATATTCGGAAGGAGATCTCTTTCATACTCCATACCTAAAAGTACTAAAATATTTCTATAAAAACTTTCAATAGTTATTGATAGCCCCTCATACCAAATCATATAAAAATCTGGATTAGAAAAATTTATAATAGTTGAGGATATAAAGATTGTAAGTCTGTAGCCTAAATAGCTGAATACATCGAATTGATTGAATAAAAAAGTTACTGAGTCAAAAAAATTGTCACCTATTAGCATATTGCCTCTATTAGAAAAAGCTGACAATACGATAATTATTGGGAGCAAAATCAATATAGGGGATGTCTGAAGACTTGATAATTTGAATAGATAAATGTTTTTTGATCCAATGACTGCGATAGAGAGAAAAAATAACGCATAAAAACCATCAAAGCCGGATGTATTAAAACTTATGAGTCCTATGAATAACAAAAAGCATGATAATTTTGAATAGTTTGAGATTTTATTTCTATTGCAAATATTTACGAGAAAAATTAACAGAATGAGTGGAATGAATGCTTTCAAAGAGAAATATATTTTCGTAAGAAAAAGTGCATCACTTAGGGACTCTGTATGTCTGAAAGATGTTTCATAGACTGTAGAAGAGTAAAATGCAGAAAAACAAAATACGGATGCCAAAAAGAACAGCAAATGTTTTGCATGATTAATATTAATATTTTCAAGAGATATTTTTGGAGGTTTTGTTTTCACGAATGCAGAAAAAATAACTAAAATTAAGGTTACAGAAAATACAAAATATCCTAACAATAAATCGTTTTCAGGGTTTAGAAAAAAATTTGAATTTAAACCAAAAAATAATAATAGAAATAAGGGAAATATATATGTTGTTAATAAGTAAATAAGAACAGTTTGTTTCCCCATGTGCTTTTAAAATCCTTTAGTCAGCTCGATTTCTAAAGAAAAAAATATAAAATAAAGAGCTAACAAAACCTAAAATTATTCCAATTATTAGAAAGGTTCCTCTTGATGGAAATGATTTATCTACAGGGATGATTGGTTTATAAACGTAGCTAACCATTGGATCAATATCGGCTTTTTCACTTAGAATATTAGCTAACTTATTGAAAAATAATTCCGAATATAATTCTCTTGAATCTAACTTCACTTCTGTTCTTATAATTTCATTTATTCTTTTTGCGCTTTCTGAGAATTCACTTATTTTTTTATCTCTTTCTTTCTCATTAAATTTTTGAATAATTTTTTCAAGTAAATACTGTGACTCTTCGGGATTACTAAAGGAAAAACTTATTGAAATGAAACCATTTGACTGTATGTAAGTATCTAGAAGTACATTTCTATAAATTTGGTACATACTTTCATTAATCTCACTATCACTACCACTAAAGCTCCCACTAAATATTGGATCACCTAAATTTATAAAATAATTTCGAATATCATCATCTGAATTAATAAAGTATATAAAAAACTCTCTAGATTTTATTACCTCTAATGCATACTCATCAATTGAACTTTCTTGATTATAACTATCTAGAAAACCTCCAAAAACCCCATTCATCATTTGAGTTTGATTCTTGTTATTTGTTGTCAAAAGAGCTTTAGAAGTGAAAAGTTCTTTTGGTATATAGCTTAATGAAAATGACAATATGGCAGAAGTTAGGACAAATGCAAGCATTGTCTTATAAGACTTAATTACCTTGGTTATAAATGTTCCAAACTCCATTTCAATTTTCATCTAATCTCCTTTAAATTCAATACCTAACGATTTTAACATTTCTTTCTTACCTCCCTTCTTTGTATAAGTATACAAAGTAAGTGCATATCTTTGACCATGCTTTATTGGCTTTCCTCCATGTAATGACCTGGTATCACAAATAATTTCAGAGCCTTTTGGCAAACACATACTGATGTATCCTTGGTTAGGCCAATCAAATCTTGTTTCTCCAAAATTTTTATTAACTAAATCGCAAAGGTTATAATTATTTGATCCTTTTTGATAGCAAAACGGTCCATTACTTTCATCTACATCAGTTAAATACCAAATATATTTTACTTGACGTGTAAATGGAGAATCGCGATGAAAGCCACCACCAGAGCCTTTATTGTCTGGTGTGAATTGCACTTTATTTGCCATAATTAACCAATCATGAACTTTAAGACCACCGTAATCTTCTATTTTTTTTATTTTTTTTTGTATATTGAGTGCATCTTCTATTTGAGGCATTATTTTTTCAAACCCCCAAATTCTAAAATCAGAGTTTCCCTCATCTACCCACATAAGCTCTTCGCTTGATATTATTGCCTGATCTATAGTTTCCTTAGCTTTGTTGCAAAAATCACTATCTAATTTGTTTTTTTTTATAATTGCAGTCTCATTGAATAACTCTCTTATTTCTCCTTTATTTCCAAACAAATAAAAATTTAATTCTACTAAGAGATACTTGAGAAAATTCATAAATAGCTTCATTTTGAGTTAGTATGATTCTTGCCACTACAAAGGTCAGATTTTATCATCAAACGAAATATTTTGTTCCTCTTCCCTTTTATCTAATTTAGAGTATTGCCTTCTAATTTCATTATTTTTTCTAACGGCTGCTGATAGTACAGATAGTTCTTTATTTAATTGCTCAGAAAATCTTATGAAAGCTGAGCTATCTTTTGGAAAACATGCTCCACCAAAACCTAGCTTACCATCGTGACCAGGAACATGCATATGACTCTTGCCAATTCTCTCATCGGTAGAAATTACCGATATTATGTCTTCCCAAGAATCATTTGAATTATTTTCTTTAAAAATATCAAATATTTCATTAAAAAAAACCACTTTCGTCGCTAAGAAAGTATTGATGGCATATTTAATTAGGGAAGCTGATGAAAGATCTAAAAAAATATGTTTTTTGGTTTTGCACCTAGAATGTTGTAGATAATATTTAGATACAATAGAGGCTACTTCTCGATTTCCACCAAAAATTATCATTTTTGAATCAACAAAGTCTTCATTTGCAAATTTTTCTCTAAGAAATTCAGGATTATAAATTAATTTTCTATTGAAACTTTCCAGCTTTTTAAGAACGGACGGCAAAACTGTGCTTTTAATAACAATAAGACTAGTTCGACATTTTCTAGAAGCCTCTTTGACAACTGTCTCAAGAATATCTGTTTCTTGAGTGCCATCATCCCTCATTGGAGTAGGAACACAAATGAATATTAAATGTGGATCGAATTCAGATAATTGGTCAATACTTGTTTTATAGATTGGATCAACAATAAATTTTTTAACATTTTGATCGAAGCCCCAATCTGTAGCTTTTCCTACAAAACCGTGACCAATGATGCCTAGTTTCAACTTATTAGTGTTTTTCATATGTTTTATGCCATTCTAAAAATTCTTGAATTCCTTCTTCAAATGTAACAATAGGATTATATCCTAAGACACTATTAGATTTCTTAAGATCAGCATGAGTATATAGTGACTCATCTGATACATTTATATTTTTTACTATTGCTTTTTTTCCTATCTTTTTCTCTAAAACGCCAAGAAGTTTAGACGTTAATATTGGTGAACCACTACCAATATTAAAAAGCTCATTATTTACATTTTCATTAGTATTCATTAAAAATGCCATTGCTTTCATTATTCCATCCACTGCATCTGTAATATAAGTCATATCTCTGGCCATTGAACCGTTATTATGAAGTTTTATTAATCTCCTTTTCTTGATCAAATCAGAAAAAGAGAAATATGCCATGTCAGGTCTTCCAAAAGGCCCATAAACTGAAAAAAACCTTAGCCCTATTGAATCAATTTTTCCATTAAAAATCTCCATATCATTTTCGTTTGTAAGCTTCGACTTACCATATAAAGACTTAGGTTTTAATTCAGTTTCTTCTTCTGAAAATGCATTCGAACGCGAATCATCATAGACTGAACTACTAGATGCATAGATTATTTTGTTCAATCCGTAATTATTACAATAAGCAAGAATAGCTTTAAAACCATCAATATTTGAATATTGATAAAGTGAGCGTTTATCTTTAGCTACCCTAACTCCTGCCTGAGCAGCAAGATTTATAATTAAATCAAATTTTTTATTTAATAAATTAATTTTATTAATATCTTCTTTTAGAAAAGTAAATTTTTTTGATTCTAAGATAGAAATTCTTAATTTTTTTAGATTTACACTGTAATAATCGTTCATATTATCAATGCCAGTTACCTCATGACCTTCATCTAGAAGCCGTTTGGAAAGATGGAATCCAATAAAGCCTGCAACACCTGTGACTAAGATCTTCATATTTTATTCCCTATATTTAACAACTATTATCTAATCTAATTTTTTGAAGTAAATGTATTGAAAACCGCAAAATACATACCATTGCAAATAGCTCAATTAAATTTTCAGGTAAAAGTGCACTTACTAAGAAAAATAAAATTAAAAGTAAAATATCAACAAGCAAAAGTTTCCATGATTTCAAATTCCAATAAAGATGTTCGTGTAGAATTTGATCTAGTGAAATGAAGGAGAAGGCTAAAAAATATATAAAGATTTGTTTATTAGATAAATTGATTGTTAGGTAGCCACTCTGAGAAAGCAGGATTATCACGCTTAATACAACCACAAATAATACCACGCAAACCAATGGAATAGCTTTACCTAAAAAAAGGTTAGAAATTAAGGTCTCTTTTTTTAAAATGAGTTGTCTTCTATTTGCTATGAAACCGAACGAAATAACTAGGGGTAATAAATTTGCGAGTTGAGCTGCAAAGGTGAGATCAGCTAATGAAAAAAAATGATTCTCTAATTGGGATAGCACAAGCCTATCAGACTGCAAAATTAAAACAGATGATATAGATGTCAGATAGATCAAAAAATTTTTTCCAAAAACCCTTTTTAGAAAAGAAGTGAAATATTTTTTATTAATCCTAATGAATTTCATGACATTTTGTTTGAGAGAATAAAATAAAGAAATTGCTATGTTTACGGCAATTAACGAAAACAGATAAGCCTCAAATGAAAAAGAATCAAATAAAAAAAATATAGAAAAAAATAAGATTATTGGGAAGAAATTTTTTGTAAGAAATAAAATAGACCACTCAAGGAAATTTTTTTTATACTGCTGAAATCTCTGAAATTCATCAATTATTTTTTCAAAGAAAAGAAGAACACTGCAACCTAGCGATATATATATATCCTTAAATAGTGCATAGCTTAAAACAACTGTCAAAGGAACAAGGAGGATGTTAAATAAAAAAAAGTCCTTTAGGTAAATAACATACGTAAGGCCTACTTTTTTTCGATCTTTATTTTCAAAATATGCTTTGTAAAAATTATAATAATAAGGGAATGCCAAAAATGAAAAAATTGACACCATTACGATTAAAAGCCTTGAATAATCGTCAGCAAATTCATCAAAATTATTAGATATTAATAAATATAGAATAACTGGTCGTACTAATATACCAATTGCTCTCGATATGGAAAAAACTATGTATTCAGGGTTCCATATGCCAATGTTTGTTGATTTAATCACTTGCTTGTTCAAATTTTACATTATGAAGATATTTTTTCGCTGAACTATGCACATAATTAATGAAAGCATGATTGCGAATCCTTTCTGAAGTGATAAATACAGGCACCCCAATATAATTTAATTCTTTTAATGAGAATAATGCTGTAGACATATGAGAGAAACCATATTCAAAATAATCAGTATTTTGTGACAGATGCACTTCTATAGGATATTCGCAATTTAAAATTTCAACATTTTGGATTTGTTGTATTTGCGAATGCAATTCTGAACTAAATGCATGACCATGGGTTTTTGGGACATAATAAAGTTTTTTTATGTATGGTAATGCTGCAACTTGCTTTACATGATTCAAGTATATCTTTGGGCCTCCAATCCAGCCTTTTGATTCTTCATCAGTTCCAATAAATATCGCATGATTATTATTTTCCTTACTTCCTCTTTTCAATATAGTCATTTTATTTTTTAAAATTATCTGATTTTCATATTTCTTTTCCTTAAAATTAAAAAAAGAAAATAGATTTATATTTTTTTCAGCGGATGCTATTTTTTCCTGAAAAGTTATCGTTGCAAAACCATCATCTATTAAGAATTTCTCCTTATTTCTAAACAATTTACATAAAAGCTTATTAAATCTCGAATAATCAAACTCCCCAATAACTAGTCTTCCTGAATGCTTTAAAAGTAATAAAGAAATAGTAACTAAAGAAATAAAGTTTTGTAAATTATTGAAGCCTTTAATTGATATAACTTCTATATTAAAAAGTTTCTGAAGGTTTTCTATTTGAATTATACTTTTTTTAGCAGTGTGCCTAACAACGATTGTAGAATTAGGATTCTTCTTTTTCCATTCTATAGCGCATACAAGTTGTGCTGGTGATGATACAACTACTATGTCTCTATTAGCCATTTTATTTTAGTGGTGCCCAGGGCCGGACTTGAACCGGCACGAAGTTTCCTTCGAGGGATTTTAAGTCCCTTGTGTCTACCAATTTCACCACCTGGGCAGGTCACTTGATATACTACATTCTTTTTAACTCCAAGCAACAGTTAATCAGACCATAACCTTGGATCGATTACAGTTGAAGGTAATAATAAATTATCAATGAATTTTGTATCAGAAAAAGCATTTATCGAGTTATGAATATCCTTGATTTCTGAAAGACTATTACATCCAAAAATTGTTAAACATTTATCAGGTATATCAAGATTAGAAAAAATCCCTTCTAGAGGCTTCAATTTATTAAGCTTTAAATAATTAAACCAAGAATCTAGGTATTTTGCATTTTCAGACAATAGAAGTTTTGAATTTTTTTTACTTAATAAAGCTCCTTGTAGAAAGATAGATCTGATATCAAGCCTTATATTATTGTCTTGTATAAAACTAAAAAGACTACTAGAACATAACCTTTTATCAAAAACATTATAAGGAGCCTGTATAACATCAATATTTCTAAAATCATTTAGATTATGAGCGCAATCAAGAATATCATTTGGTGAATATATAGAAATACCAATATTATCTATATTAAATTCAGATTTTAAATTCGATATAAGGTCAAAGAAATTTGCAAATTTGATTGAATCTACATTATGGATTAAAAGAGTATTTATATTGGAAAGGTTTAAATTATTGAGACTTTTCTCTATTTGGATTTTTGTCAAATCCAAATTTTTTTTCAGCTCAACTTTAGTAATAACTTTTGAATTTGGTAAAATAAATTCTGAAATCACCCTCTCACTTCGACCATAGGATGCTGCTGTATCAATGAATTCACCACCCTTTGAATAAAAAAAATCAAAAATTTTTTCAACATCTGATTTTTTTATAAGTTTACTGTTGTTTTTATTCACACCATATGGAATACCAAATTGAACTGTTCCTATGCAAAATTTAGAGAAATCTTTCATAACTTAAAGTGTAGGACACATTGATCGACAACATCTTCGAATGTAGGTAAATCTATATTAAGTTCTTGAAATATTTTTCTTGAATCCATTCCACAATTTTTATTTCTTGATGAATTAAATGATGCATTTACTTCTTTTACTTTTATAGGTAATTTTAATTTTTCACAAAAAGATTTTAAAAAATCAAATTTTGAATAAGCTGCATTAGTACCAAAATTATATGTGCCTACAGGTCTTCTTTTAATTATTTCAAGCACAAGGTCATAAATATGTTTTAGATGGACAGATGAAGTAAAGACATCATTCCATCCATCAATTATTTTATTGTTGTTATCTTTAACGTAATTTACCATTCCAGTTCCTCTGTGGTTATCGCCAACGAATGAAGTTCTAATGATTACGCTGTTGTTTAAAAAAAATTTTTCAGAATTGTATTTCTGCTTAGCATAAGAACTATTTATTGTAAGTTTTGATTTTTCAGAGGAGAAATTTTTTCTATCCTCATAAAAAGCATCTGTTGAAAAATGAATTTTATATAAGCTCTCCGAAGAAAATTTTTCTAAAAGTTCGGGGATCATCTCATTTGCTTCGGACACTTTAGAATTATCACACGAAGTAAAGTTAGTATCAGCTATGCAATTAATTAATACATCGGACCTTAATAGCAATTCTCTAAAGTTTTTGTCTATTGTCCCATCTTTAATTAATTCACGCCTTCCAGGAGTAATTAATTGAAATCCTCTGATATTTTGTAAACTAATTTTTAAGAATCTACCCAAAAAACCAGTAGAACCTAATAGGATTAAATTCAAGAGAATAACCCTCTTAACCCTCCAAAAAAAAGTTGCATTTCTAGCTTTATACCAGAGCCTAATCTTGAACTGCCATTTCTTACATAAACTTTAACTGGAATGCTTGTTTTTTTTTGATGATTTTCTGAAAACTGAAGTAGAGTAAGTGTTCTTAACAAGTTTTGAAGCTATGCCTGACCTTTGAAATCCTTTAAATCCACAAAAAACATCGTCTACATTGAAGAAAATTTTATATATAAAACAAATAACTTTCTCTGATATTCTCGTTATGACTTCTCTTTTTCCAACCACTATTTCGTATCTGTCTAGTAATTTAATCATTTCGTCTATCTTATCAACTCCAACTTCACCATCACCATCAATTATTATTAGCTTATTAAAATTAGAATTTAAGAAATAATTGCTAATTGAATATATTACATTCTCGTATCCTTGGTCTTTGACATTATTGACCTGTATGTTACCAATTAAGCATATTTTTTCTGTATCATCAGTGGAATTATTATTAAAAACCATCACATGACCAAAATTTTTAGCCACACTAATGACTTTTTTGATATTTTTGGCCTCATTGAATGCTGGAATTGCAATTAAGACAGATTTTTCCATTTAAAAGACTCGTTCTCTTTTAGATTTTCTGTCAAGATCATTCCTACTATTTTTTCATGATCAAAAGGCTGTACTGAACCTTCAGGACATGGTCTTAAAAATTTTATATCTTCACTTTTGACTGAGTGCCCTTTCTTAAGATCTTTATTTGCCACACAAGATCTCCTCTGTACAACGTAAGCATTCTCTTCATTTTTCTCAACTTTTTTTATTCCATCGCCTAATGCATCAACAATTTCTTTTGATTTTTCGACCATTTCCCTCCAATTTTTTGGATTAATTGCAAATTTATGATCTGGGCCGATTCTGTCATTATCATCTGTAAAATGCTTTTCAACTATTTTTACTCCAAATGCTATAGAGCCATATACAGAAGATGGACTTAAAGTATGATCAGACAATCCAAGAATTGCTTTTGGGTACTTTTCTTTGTAGTACTCTAATACTCTTAAATTTACATATGATATTTTATCTTTCTCTACAGTATAGTTTGTGTTGCATTGCATAATACAATGCTGGTTACCGTAAGACTCTATTAACCTCATAGCTCTATCTACATCGTCAACATCACTTGCCCCAGTTGCAATGACTATTGGCAGCTCTGTTTTAAGACACATCTCTATATGATCTAGCCAAGATATATCGCCACTTCCTATTTTGATGAAAGGCGTGATATTTTTTATTAAATCTATTGCTTCTGCATCATATGGAGTAGAACTAAAATCAATCTCAGCTTTCTTGCATTCTTTTTCAATATCCTCTGTCCATTCACGTCTAAAATGATAATCATCATAAATTTCTGATACACTTTTTTTCCACTCGGATTGATGTGTTTTTAAGCTTTCTATTTTTTTAAATTCTGTGTCATTAACTATTTTATCAGCTTCAAAATGTTGAAATTTTGCACAGTCCGCACCAGCCTCTTTAGCGAGCCAAATAAGCTCTTTTGCTCTACTTAAAGAACCATCATGATTTGCTGCTATGTCTGCAATAAAATATGGATAATGTAAATTATTAAATTTTTTAAATTTCATCATTTATTAAGTTTTCTAGATCTTTCTTTGTTAAAAAAACATCATTATTGCCTGAACTATAGCAGAACCCATCTGGAACTTTTTTTGCGTTAATTTTTTCTAGATAATGTTTTCGAGTAAACTCTATGTCTGGCAATATCGCATAGTAGTCACCTATATCTACTGTGCTCATACCATCAGATGCTGAAATCATCTCTTCATGAAGCTTCTCTCCAGGTCTTACACCAACAATTTCTTTTTTTGCTTCGGGAGCGACTGAATCTGCTAAATCCATAATATTGTAACTCGGTATTTTTGGCACAAATATTTCACCACCAACTGAATTTTCTAAAGCCCATAAAACCATTCTTACTCCATCTGCTAGAGTGATGTTGAATCTTGTCATTTCTGGATGAGTAATTGGCAAAATGCCTGAGTCTTTTTTACTTATGAAAAAAGGAATTACGGAACCCCTACTTCCCATTACATTTCCATACCTAACTACTGAAGAATGAAAATTTCGTTTTCCTTTCATATTATTTGAAGCAATGAAAAGCTTATCTGAGCAGAGCTTTGTTGCTCCATATAGATTTATAGGTGATGCAGCTTTATCTGTAGATAATGCGCATATTTGTTTAACTGATGATTCTAAAGAAGCCTCAATTAAATTCTGAGCACCGATTATATTTGTCTTTATACATTCGAATGGATTATATTCTGCAGCTGGTACTTGCTTCAAAGCAGCTGCATGAACAACAATGTCTATTCCTTCAAGTGCAAATTTAAGTCTTGTTTTGTCTCTTACGTCCCCGATAAAATACCTTAAAAAAGTATGTTTTTTTTCAGGATATTTTTGTTGCATTTCGAATTGTTTAAGTTCGTCTCTGCTAAAAATAATAAGTTTTTTTGGTAGATTATTTGTCTTTACTAAGTGCTCTAGAAAAGCTTTCCCAAAAGAACCTGTTCCTCCTGTAAGAAGTATGGAACTGCCAGAAAAATTCATTTTTTTACTATAACTGATAACTTTAATAAATGGAGGCTGAGAACGGAATCGAACCGATGTTAACGGAGTTGCAGTCCGCTGCATAACCACTCTGCCACTCAGCCTTTGTAACTAGCATTAATTAAATCTATTTAATTCAATATGCTTGTTTTCTCCACCTCTAATTCTATCAATTATTTCTTGCGATGATTTTAATTCTGAAATCATCTTGAAAGATTTCTCAAAAGATTCTTTATAGATTTGAAGATGTTCATCATTATGTTTTGTGGAAGAATAAGTTTGTGTTGAAGCCAAGATGCCTTCATCTAGCATATTTTGACAATGGAGTCTCTGCAAGATTTTATGATTATTTTCAAAAACGAAAGTTGCAAGAGCATCGATACCTAAAATTTTTATTTTCACGTTATATTTTTCAGAAGCAATAGCCCACATTTCTTTCACCTTTTTTCCATAGGAAGTTATATACTCCCAAGATTTTTCTCTTTCCATTATTTCTAAAGTTTTCAGAGCTGCAACATTACCTATTCTTTCAGTCCAAAAAGTACTACTAATAAATGTTTCTTGAATTGAGTCCATCAACACATCCTTGCCTAAAATTGCGTTTATGGCAAAACCATTGCCTAAAGTTTTACCAAAAATAGCCATATCTGGTTCAACATCAAATTTTTTGTGAAGTCCGCCGAAAGTTTCTCTAAACCCTGAAGTACACTCATCAAAAATTAATACTATTCCTCTTTTTGAACATTCATTTCTTATGCTTTCTAGAAAATTCCTTTTTGGAGGATTATTTCTCATCACCTCCATTTTAACTGCTCCTATATCTTTATGCTCATCTAATAAAGTCATGAATTCATCTAAATCATTGTATTTAAAGGCAAGAGTACTTCCAGCCAGGTTTTCAGGAACACCTTTTATTTTTAAGTTAGGGAGCAAATTTCCAGCTAGCTTGTCACCCTCATCGAGGTTTAAAGACAAGTACCAGTCATGCCATCCGTGGTAGCCACAAATTAGTACTTTATCCTTGCCTGTTGCTGCTCTAGCAATTCTTATTGCTACCGCGTTAGCTTCTCCGCCGGATCTTGTAAATCTACATTTATTTGCCCAAGTATTAATGCTCAGTAGTTTCTCTGCAAGCTCAACTTCTTCCGGACAATTTAAAGTTGTGAGATTTGATTTGGAAATTGCCTTAATCACTTCTTCATTTATTTCTTTATGATTATAACCAAGTGTATTTGTTCCTATTCCCATCATCCCCATATCAATGTATTTTTTGTTATCACATGAGATGATCTCAACACCCTCAGCACTTTTATAGTATGTAGGCCACTCATCATGAAATTGATGAGGATTCTTTGAAAGAAGTAAATTTCCCCCTGCTATTGAATTTACTGCCCTGTTCCAAATTTTATCCTTATTATTCATTTTACTACCCTCGTCCCTAGCATGAGATGAATTTATTTTAAATAAATCTTTATTCATCTCATATAATTCTACTATTTCAGGAAACGTGAAAGTTTTATTTTGAAAATGCTTAAATATATTTCTTAATAATTTAAGGTCATCGATATAATCAACAGTTAATCTTAAATTAGAATATTTTCCATTGAATTCCCTATCTCTAAAATTATCTTTTTCAAAGTTCTCCCTATTCTTAAATAACATTGTCACATGTTCTTTTTCAGAATCAGTTAAATCTAAATTTATCGTTTCTAAGAATTTGATCCTATTAAATATTTCTACATCAAAACCGTCAGGAAAATCTGAAATTAGGGTGTTAGAAAAATAATGTACAGGATTTTGGCAATACTCATCAATCATTTGATCCAATATCGAAAAATCAATGAATGGACAATCAGAAGTTAGCCTTATCAAAGCATCAGAATCTAGTTTTTTTGCGCAATCATAATATCTTTTATAAACATTTTCTTCTTCCCCAAAAAAGATCTTTCCCCCAAATCTAATTATTTCATTTTCAAGATTTGAGTTTTTTTCAGAATGAGGTAGTAAATAAATTATTTCGAATTTATTTTTCGCCATAAGTAATCTTTCGTTCATGAAAGATATTACTGAACTCGCTCCAATTTTTTTTAAGACTTTGTTTGGAAATCTTTTAGATTCTGACCTTGCTTGAATTAATAATGAAAATTTCATCCTTTTAATAATTGTAGAAAGTACTCTTAAAAGGACCTTTTTTGCTTATTGAGGTATATTCTTCTTGCTCTCTCGTAAGCTTAGTTATGGTTCCTCCAAAACCTTTAACCATCAGGCTTGCTACCTCTTCATCAAGTTTTCTAGGCAGAACTTTTACATATAATTCTTTCTGATTGTCTGGTTTATTGGCAAAACCATCCTTGAATAATGCAATTTGCGCCAGAACTTGATTACAGAAAGATCCATCCATAACTCTGCTTGGGTGTCCAGTTGCTAACGCTAAGTTAACCAGCCTACCCTCACCCAGGAGGATAATATATTCATCTTTATTTTTTGATATTTTGTGAACACCTGGTTTGATCTCTTTCCAAACATATTTTTTTAAATATCTAACATCGATTTCGTTATCAAAATGCCCAATGTTACAAACAACACAGCCAGATTTAAGTGCATCTAACATATGCTTATCAAGCACATTTATATTGCCTGTTGTAGTAACAACTAAATCATATTTTTCTAATAATTTTTTATCTAAATTTGTGCCAGTTTCTCCAACATCTCCATTTTTATAAGCAGAAACAACGCTATATCCATCAAAACATGCTTGCATAGCACAAATTGGATCCACCTCCGTCACATCCACTATCATTTTTTGTTGATTTAAGGAGTCGGCTGATCCCTTACCAACGTCACCATATCCAATAACCAAAGCTTTTTTTCCTGCTAGCAACATATCAGTACCACGTTTAATTGCATCGTCCAAACCATGACGACAACCATATTTATTATCATTTTTTGATTTGGTAATTGAGTCATTTACGTTAATTGCTGGCACTTTAAGTTCTCCTTTAACTAACATTTCTTTCAATCGTTTTACACCAGTAGTTGTTTCTTCTGAAATGCCATGAATTTTATTAAGCATTTGTGGATATTCGTTATGTACTTTTACAGTAAGATCTCCCCCATCATCTAAGATCATATTTGCATCCCATGGTTTGCCATCTTTATTTATAGTTTGATCTAGGCACCACTCGTACTCCTCTTCTGTCTCCCCTTTCCAAGCAAAAACAGGTATGCCTTTTGCCGCTATTGCAGCTGCAGCATGATCTTGTGTTGAAAATATGTTGCATGATGACCATCTCACTTCAGCACCTAAATCAATTAATGTTTCAATAAGAACTGCGGTCTGAACAGTCATATGAATGCAACCCATAATTTTTGCTCCTTTAAGAGGCTGTTCACCCCTATAATTTTCTCTCAATTGCATTAATGCCGGCATCTCATCTTGTGCTAATAGGATTTCTTGCCTACCAAACTCAGCAAGCGAAATATCTTTTACTTTGTAATCCTTACTCATTATTTCCTTTATAAAATTCTAGTCTTTCGATATCGTCTTCAGAAGTTTCTTCTCCATATTGAATCTCGATTATTCTACATTCTTCTTTAAATGGATTATATATTTGATGCCAATCTTCTTGAGAGACCTTAAAGACATCATGAGTACTTAAATGTGTTTCTAAGTATTCAATGGAGGAGTTGGGTTTATGCTTCACCATACACTCACCTTTTGACACAAACCATATTTCCTCGCGTTTCAGGTGTCTTTGTAGACTCATTCCTTTACCTGCATCCACAATTAATTCTTTAAGTTTAATTTTTTGATCTTGGTAAAGATTGAAAAATTTCCCCCAAACTCGTTCTTCTGAATCGCCTTGCCAGTTTTTTAATATCCAACTACTAGAGTTTAACTTGTCTTCACCGCCGACACCAAAAACGAATTCAATATCATCTAAGCTCATCTCAGGAATGTTTTCATCAGTTCGATCTCCTCCATTACAAAAAATAAT
>MDSZ01200873.1_pt1 | contig 19878 bp, 29 predicted proteins | sample 811201 | NCBI WGS metagenome assembly MDSZ01 (sample SAMN05326647, study PRJNA326480) | marine metagenome | isolation source: seawater | place: Indian Ocean: North | collected 2010 | reverse complement strand
TTGTTTGAGTTGTTTGAGTTGTTAGAATTTAATGTCTTAAAATAATATATAACGTACAAAATTAAACCAAGCATTACAACAAATACAAAATTAGAGAAGCAAATAACTCCTGGAGGACATTTTCTAGCCATTTAATATATACATATATAATAAGATTTGTATATAGTAAGTTTATTATTTATTTTCTTTTTCTTCTAGCACCTCCAGTTGAACCATATGCTTCTTTAAAATCATATGCACCTAATATATTGGTATATTTGTCAGTAATTCTATTAGTAAAATTTTCTAATTTTTTAACATTATTTTTTGATTTTTTAACAATTTGTTCCATTCCAATCTTATTTAAACTTTCTTCTAAATTTTTTAATGCATTGTTAACATCTTCTCCGGAATCATCAGTTTTTTCTTTTTCTAATTCTTCAAATCCTTGTTCTAATTCAACCATATCCAAATCTTCTTCAAAGTCATCAGCATCATCATCTACAATATCTTCTGATGTTGCTGTTGTTTCTTCTGTTGTTGCTGTTGTTTCTTCTGTTGGTGGAATTTCAAGTGATATTTCTCCACCTTCACCATCATCATCAATTGAAACTGTTATCCCTTCAACACTTCTTCTTCCAGCCATGGATTCTTGTGAACGACGACTAGCCATAATAACATTGTATAAATTTGTGCCTAAAATACCAGAACCAAGAACAACTATCATATTTTTAGTAAATAAACTAGCAAATAAAGAAAAAACTAAAAATAATGCAACAGAACGGTCATCTTTAACCATTAAATGACCAATAACTTGAGTAGTTGCTAAAAATACTAAAACATAAAGCAAATATTTATTTTGTAAAACTTTTTCAATTTTCATTATATACATAAGTAAGAATATATTTTACTTATCTATAAAAATAATTTAAAAAATTTTTAAACTAGATGTATCATATTTATATTTATCTTTCTTTCTTTGTCTTCTTTTTTCCTTAGCTTCTTTTTTAAGTTTTTCCATTTCTTTTTTTAATTTATAATATTTGACTTTTCTGTAATGTTCACTTCTAGGAGTTCTTCTTTTTGTTTGCATTCTTCTTTTAATTTTTCTACGTGTTTTTTTTCCAATATATTTTTCAATATTATAACCTCCTTTTTTATTTTTTTGCGTTATTTTTGACATATATATATTATTTAAATATTATTCTTTTTCATTTATGAAAAAATTAATTTTTTCTTCAATAGATTTAATTTTATTAGAAATTTCATCATAATCATTTTTAATTTTTCTAAATTTTGGAGATAAAGGGTCAGTTTCTTCAATCAAATCTCCTAAGTAATAATATAATTTTAAATAAGATTCCTTTTCTTTGATTTTCTGCTTTATAACAGAATCATAAAAGTTTTGATATTTTTGTAGAATACTTTTATATTGATATTCTTTGTATTTTTGTAAATTACTAAAATTGTTCAAAATGGATAATTTACTTTCTTCTAATAATGAGTTCAAATCAAAAATTTTTTTGTCTCTATTTGCAACATCATTAATTGTAATGTAATTAGATTCTTTTGATTCATTATTAAAATCTAAATTATTATCATTATCATGTAGATAATCATCTTGATAGTAATTTTCTTCATCTTCATGATTTTCTTCATCTTCATGATTTTCTTCGTGTTCATAATTTTCTTCATCTTCATCAATATCATCTTTAAAATGCAATAAATCATCATCACTGTCAGTATCATCAAAAACTATGGAATTTGGATTATAAAATACATTTCTGTTTTGTAATTTATTATCAATATTATTTTCAATACTATTACTATCTTTTACTCTATATACCAATGTCATTATATATATAATTATATAAAAATTTACATTAATAAACATAATCCTTAAATATTGGATTATAATAATTTATTAAAGAATATAAAATCTAAATAATATATATTTTAGGGATGTCAAAAACAGTAACTGAACCACTATTAGTAGAAGACGATAAACGCTTTGTTATGTTTCCAATACAAGAGCAAGATATATGGAATATGTATAAAAAACAAGTAGATTGTTTTTGGCGTGCAGAGGAAGTAGATTTATCAAAAGATTTAACACATTGGAATGGTCTAAATAAAGATGAAAAACATTTTATATCTATGATATTAGCTTTTTTTGCCGCAAGTGATGGAATTGTTTTAGAAAATCTAGGTATTCGTTTTATGAGTGAAGTACAATTATCAGAAGCAAGAGCATTTTATGGTTTTCAAATTGCTATGGAAAATATACATAGTCAAATGTATAGTCAATTAATTGAAACTTATATTAAAGATAGAGAAGAAAAGCATAATTTGTTTAATGCATTAGAAAAATTTGATTGTATTAAAAAAAAGGTGATTGGGCAAAAAAATGGATAAGCGACAATAGAAGTAGTTTTGCAACAAGATTAGTAGCATTTGCATGCGTAGAAGGTATATTCTTTTCAGGTGCATTTTGCAGTATTTTTTGGCTTAAAAAAAGAGGTTTAATGCCAGGATTAACATTTTCAAATGAATTAATTTCAAGAGATGAAGCATTACATACTGAATTTGCAATTTTACTTTATAGCAAACTTCAAAAACAAATAAATAAAAATAGAATTTATGAAATTATAAAAGAAGCAGTAGAAATAGAAAAAGAATTTATTTGTGAAGCATTACCTTGCAGATTAATAGGTATGAACTCAAACCTTATGAGTCAATATATAGAATTCGTTGCCGACCGTTTAAGTGTACAATTAGGATATGATAAAATATATAATACAGCAAATCCATTCGAATTTATGGAATTAATATCTGTTGAATCAAAAACCAACTTTTTTGAAAAACGTGTTTCTGAATATGCATTAGCAACAAAAACAAAAGATGATAATGTATTTGATTTAAATGATGATTTTTAATTTATAAAGACATCCAATTATATTCTTCTTTTGTAGGTATTAAAAATACATTAACGCTATTATAGAAAGAAACTTTTTTATGAATTATAGTTCCTTCTATTTTTATAACAATCTCGTTTTTTAAATTACTTTCATGAGTATTTGACTTATTTTTATATGGAATATTCTCATCTTTTATTAAATTAAGTTTATTGTTATTCAAAGAACATTTTCTCCACATCTGTTTATGACTTAATAAACTCCCTTCAAACATCTTATATTAATATTTAATTAATTATTTAAATAAATATTATTTCAATTTTATAGTTTGTTTCTGTTTATTCTGAAATCTTTTATTTTTATTATGTTTTTTACTATGTCTATATGTTTTTTTTACAACTTTTACATTCTTTTTATGTTTTTTTGTATATTTTTTTCTAATACATCCATTTTGTCTCCACCATGAATCTTTAAAATTAGGTTTTGGAAGGGATCTTTTATTTACTTCTTTATGTTTATCTGCATTATCTAAAAAAAAACCTCCTGTTGCTCCATTTAAAACCTTAAGTAAATTATATAAATCATACGAAACTAACATATGCTATATATATATTAAATATTATTTATTTTTATAATGATTATAAATTAGAATACACCACCTCTTAAACGAAGTACTAAATGAAGTGTTGACTCTTTTTGTATATTATAATCAGATAATGTACGACCATCTTCTAATTGCTTACCAGCAAAAATTAATCTTTGTTGGTCTGGTGGAATTCCTTCTTTTTCTTGGATTTTATTTTTAATATTATCAATTGTATCAGATGATTCTACATCTAATGTAATAGTTTTTCCAGTTAAAGTCTTTACGAATATTTGCATTATAATATATATAATTATATTTTTTTAATACATTTTATAAATTAAATTTTGTTATTTTTATTCTTAATAAATAACATGGTTGATGATTACTTAACAAAACAAATAATAACATACATGGGAAATAAAAGAAAATTTATAAATATATTAGATGAAATTTTAAGTAATATTGAAAAAAAGACGAAAAAAAAATTAAATATAGGTGAGGGGTTTTCTGGTTCAGGGGTATTATCTAGATTATTTAAAAAACGTGCTAAAAATTTATATGTAAACGATATTGCAGGTTATAGTAATACTTTAAATAAATGTTATTTAACAACATTAACAAATAGAGAAAAAAATATTTTAAAAAAACATGTAGAAAATGCAAATATTTGTGCAGATGATAATAATTACAAGTATGAACCATGGATATCTAAACATTGGTGTATTAATAATAATAATAATAGAATGTATTTTACTAAAGAAAATGGAATAAGAATAGATAAATATAGGAATTATATTGAAAATATGGATGAAAAATATAAACATTTTTTATTAGCACAATTATTAGTTAAGTGCTCTATTCATAATAATACAAATGGACAATTTTCTGCATATTATAAAGATGATTATGGAGGTAAAAATAATGTAGATATCAAACGAATAACAAAAAAAATAGAACTAGAAATGCCAATATTAGATGACAATAAATGCAATGTATTTATATCAAAAGAAAATACAAATGATTGGATAAAAAATATTCCAAAACTGGATATTGTATATTATGACCCACCATATAATAAACATCCATACAGTATTTACTACTTTTTATTAGACATAATAAATAATTGGGATAAGAGTATTGAAATTCCAAATACTTATAGAGGTCAACCAAAAGATTGGTTTAAATCAGATTATAATAGTAGAAATAAAGCAAAAGATGGTTTAATAAATTTATTGGAAAATACAAAATCTACTTATATAATTTTGTCGTACAATAACGGAGGAATAATACCTATAAGTACTATTGATAATATACTTAATTCGTTTGGTAAAGTAGATAAAATACCTATTAATCATAATGTTTATAATCGTTTAAAAGGTATAAGCGATTACAAAAGAACAAGCGAAAAAAAAGAAATCAAAGAATTTTTATGGATTTTAGAAAAAAATGAAATAAATTAATTGAAATAATTGACGATTTTATTTTTAAAAGAATATAAATTAAATATCATTAATATTGATAAAAATGATATAGTTGCATAAGAAATATATAACCATCTTGTATCTAGATTGTTTTTTTTCTTTTCTTTTGTTGTTAAATCAATTAATAAATAATTAATGTAAATTGAAATTCCTAAAAATAATAAATGACATGCATAAACTACGATTTTTTTAAGAGGAGTATGTACTCTTAGAGAATAACCTTGTAAACCCAATGCAATCGTTAAAAATAAACCAACATTTCTTAATGATGTATGATATAGCATTAAAAACTTCTCATTGTCGCTCATATATATTTAATTAAATAATTTATTTTTTTCTATTGTAATATTTGTTTTTCCAATTTCTCTCAAAAATAAAAAATTTATAAAATTTTTATAATTTTTACATATATACTTAATTAACCTTCTATTATTAATTATTCTTAAAAAGAACTTTTTAAAAATATTTGAGAGAAGAATTAAATCTTTATTAACTTCTAATAAATATTTAATCGTATTTTTATTAAAATCATATATTTTACCATCTCTTATAGAAGTATTATATCCATATGTTGAGTAAAATACACATTTCATAAATTAAATATTTATTTTTTTTTAAATTTAATTATACTATTACTTGGTTGGATAGTATTTTGAATTCTTCCTCTTTCATTAGTATTTGACTTTGGTATTTCATTTGAAGTAAAATTACCAGAAAATGTTGAAGCAGTATTATTAATAAATTTTGGCATTTATATATATTTATTAATATTATTTCGTCCTTTCTTTACATTTTTCAATTATTTGAAAATTTTTTTGTTTCATAAAATTTAATTCTTTAATATTCACTATTTTAGTTCCTTTTCTTGAAATTTTAATAGGAACCCATTTTTTAAACCGATGATTATACACACATTCTATATTTAAAGATTTATCTAAATTAACAAAACGGTCTTCATCTATATTTTCAAATTCATTTTCACTATCACTTTCCTCTAGTTTATCTAAATTTTCATTTTCTTTTATATATCTAAATAATGTATTCATATAAATACTTGTTTTATAATCAGGTATACATGCAATATCTACAAAATAATTAAATGAACCATTATGGAAACAATATAAATGATATATATCATTTTGCACATCAGCTTTAACTTTAAATATTGCTTTTACAGAATTGCTATAAATATCATAATTCCCAGGAGTATACGGATAATTTTCATATGTATTTTTTGTAATGTATTGTATATATTTTATTTTACATGGATATAGCTCTATATTTTGAAACAAATCGTTTTTATTTTTGAAAAATAATCCCAACCCAATTATTGGCTGTTTATTCGTTAATGGATTTATTTGAATTTCATTTTCAAATATATAGTCAAATAAAACCATCTTTTTTGAAAAATGTTCATTCACTAAATCTTTACCCTTGTAATAACATATATTTTCTACATATATAATTGGATTATTTCTATAATGAAATAAAGTCCCATACAATACTGTTCCACTACACAAAGAGGAATCAAAAATACTTAATATTTTACAGATTTTATATATTTTACCTTTTGCTAAATAACAACATAATGCAACATATTCTTCATTATAATATGTAAACCATAAATAACATTTTATTCCTTGAGGTATTGCCATTATATAATCATAACTATTAACCTTCATATCTGATATATTCATATATGAATGTTCTACATTTGGAAAACGATTTATTATTTCATCTAATTTGATTTCATCCATTAATTTTAATAAAATTATATCTTTATATGTTTTTATTATAATCACTTATTCATCTCATTTAAAAAGTTCTTTAGCTCGTCTTTCATATTTTGCTCTGGTAAATCATTAATAGAAGTAGTATCATTATTGTTGTTTTCTTCTAATATTTTACCTATTCCAATATCTTTCTCGTGATTTATTATTTTATACATATTCTCATATCTTTCACGTGGATTATCTAATAAATCTTTTAATTTTGGCAATGTTAAATTTGATTTTAAAAATACGAAAAAATAATGCATTAAAACAATTATTAAAACAGATAATACTATAATTTGTATAATTTCATATAATTTTGTCATTATAATATTTTATAATAAAAAAAATATTTCATATACGCATTATAATTAAAAAAATATTTACCATTATAATAATCTAAATTATAATAAATTACAATAAATCTAAAAAGCTACTCATATCCTCTTTTATTGAAAAATTATCCATATCTGCAGCACTATAAGCTGCATATGTTTCAAATAGCATAAAATACATATCTACTAATAATCCATTTTCATAAGTTAAAACTAATCTTAATGGACTTTTTTCTCGTAATTTATAATAATACAATTTTAATTCACGTTTTATATTATTTATTGATACATGCGAAACTATATTTTGCTGTTTTTTTATAATTGTTTTATCTATCAATAAATTTATATTATTAATATAATTCTCACTTCTCTCAATATTTCCATCCATCAGTTTTAATTTATATAGTCTATTATTTTCAATTAAATATATCCCCTCGTCGCTATATATTTCTATTTGATTTCTTTCTTCTTTATTGCATTTATTTAAATTATTAAAATTAATATTTTGATAATTAAAATGTTCTAAATATATTCTCATAATTTAATATATTTGAAACTATTTAAACCCATTATCTATTTATATTTATGGTAAAAATTATTATTATTGAAAAAAATTCAAATTTAAAAGAAACTGAAAGCACAGAAGATAATATTTATAAAAAATGCGGTTATACAAAAGAAACTAATTTTATTATTCATCATACATGGGAAGTTAAATTAGGTAGTATTTTATATAAAATATCATTCTTTGGAAAAAATGAAGGTAGAGCTAATAGTGAAAATAAGTATGACCTACCCCCACCTTTAGATAATGACCTATTTTTTGGCAAATGTGCATTAGTAAGATTAGACTCTAATGATAATATGTGTGATTTAAATATTGAAACATGGCATAAAATATATGAAAAATTATTTGGAGGATTTGAAAATTTAGAAAATACAATTGACGAAGATGATGATGAAGAAGATGAATTAGACAATATACCATCTAGTATGAAAACAAAAGATGGTTATTTGAAAGATAATTTTGTTATTGATGAGAATGAAGAAGTTGAAAATGATAATGATGAAGATGATGATGAAGAAGAAGAAGAATTTAATGATGACAACGAAGATTCATTAGAGGATGATGAATTAATAGATGAATTAAATGACGATGATGATAATGAAGAAATTTTTAATGAAATCGGTTCAGAACTTAGTGAAGAAGCATATTTATATAGTGACGAAGATTAGTATTTTGCTACAATATTTTATTATTAATTAAAATTGATTTAAATATCTATTTCTAGAATATATATTTAAAATGAAAAAAATTAGTGAACCTGCAGCTTTCAGAGAAAATGTTAAAAATGAATTATATAAATTAATATTTGAAAATGAAAAATATGCTTTAAATTTAGAAAAGGGTATATATAATTATTCTATTAAAGAAGCTGATATTAAAAAAGTTTTAAAAAAATGGTCAAATCCTTACTTTGTTCAAATTTATATTGATAAATTTCGCTCAATATGGATTAATTTAAAAAATGATGATGTAAAAAATAATATTAAAAAACAAATTGAAGAATATGAATTACAACCTCATAAAATTGCATTTATGACACATCAAGAACTTAATCCAAAAAAATGGGAAGCTTTAATAGAACAAAAGATTAAAAGAGATAAAGCTAAATATGAAACTAAAATACAAGCTGCTACTGATATATTTAAGTGCAGAAAATGCAAATCAAATGAATGCACATATTACCAAATGCAAACACGTTCTGCTGATGAACCTATGACAACATTTGTATCATGTATTAATTGTGGCAATAGATGGAAATGCTAAAAAAAATAGAAAATAATTATATTATTTTTATTCAAATTATTTTAAATCGTAAGATTTTTTTTTATTTTCTGAAAAGACATTTTTATATACCCATTCTGGAATATAATAATCTGGTAATTTTTCTTCATCTAGTTTATGATAAATTAATTCATTCATTTTTTTGTATTTTTCTTTTTTATAATTAATATTTAATTTTCGTAAATGTCCAAAATAACTATATTTAAATTTAAAACTTATTACGTAATTTAATAATAACCAACATAATATTAATAATAATTGTATCATTTTTATAAAAAATTAAAAAATAATTATATATTCAATTTTTTATTATTTTAAAAAGATTCTAATAATTCTAAATCTGATATATTCCAATATTCACTTTTACCACCAGGTATTGGTCTCCTTATTATAAAAGGAATCTTCTTTTCTTTTAACTCTTGTAAAGCAATATAGTATCCATCTATTATATTTTCACTTGTTTTTACAAATATATTTGCACCAGAATTAATTTGTTTTGTTCTAACACCTAAAATTCTTGCTATTTCATATTTTGTCATTATTGGAACAGTTCTATGGAATGGGTCTATTATATTATTATTTTCATCCCTAATTACTTTTGACATTGCAACTACTTCATCATAATTATGTGTATAATAATCACTGTAATATTCATCAATAATTTTCTTTTTTTGTTCTTCATCAAATTTTTGATTCTTTTCTTCATTTTCGTCATCATCATCTTCATCATCATCTTCATCATCATCTTCATCATCATTAATATTTATTAACTCATTTTTTAAACTGTCCTCATCATTTTCATTATCAATATTATTTTCTTCTTCATTATCTTCTTCAAAATTATCAATTGATTCATCATCACTTACACTATCATCATCTAAAGATATTTCATCTTCTTCTTCATTTTCATTTAAAATCTCATTATCACTATATTCTGAATCACTCATAGTTATATATTATATAAATCATATTTTTATATTTCAATTTTACAATTAATTATATTTATCAGTTTTTATTTTTCTTTGTTTTATTTTTTTTCATTTTTTTTACATTCCTTTTTAAGTTTTTTACTTTTCTTACTCTTCTTGATATTATTTTTTTTGGTTTTTTTGTTTTTAATTTTTTTAAAGTTCTTTTCTTTAAATATTTTATATTTTTACGAGTTCTTCTTTTACCACCATGTGATTGTGGTTGAGTTTGTTGTTGATGTTTATCATAATAGTCTAGTTCATTAAATGTATGTTTTATATCTCCAATTACATTTGAAAAACCAAATTTTGCAATACTAGTGTTAAAACTATTTATTGCTGTGTTAAACATAAATGTATCATATAATCTAAAATCTTCTTTCAATTTAGATGATTCTGCATTAAGTTTAGAATCTTTATGAATAATATATCCTATAAAATTAATATTTGTTTTACCACCATCTAATTTTGTAAATTTAGTATTTTTAATGATTGCCTCATAAAGTGGTCTAAAAGCTTCACTCTTACTAATTTCTAATTTAACTGTTGTTGGTGATGTAGGATTATCTATAGTAATTTTACTTTGTTGTAATAATATTATACATTTATCTACCACATCTGCCATATAAGCTAATGTTTTATTATCTAAATCATCAATATATTTTTTAAAAAAAGATTTTAAGAATTGACAATATTTCTTATATTTTGGATACATTAAAGAATATGTCTCACAAGATTTAATAATTGCAAAACTTGAAAAATGCAAATCATCAATCCCTTTACCATCTTCTACATTTTTTTTAAAATAATCACGTATTTTTATTAACATACCAAGATGTCCTTTTTCAGAAACAATATCATATAATATAGATGCTTCAGTTGTATTTTTTAAATAATATTTTTTTGAAGTCTTCATACCAAGCATACCTCCATTTTGAACTTTAGGTGCAACTGAAACATTACCTTTCAAAACTAATACCATTCCATGTATTTGTCCATTTTTAATTTCAAATTCATAATAAGAATCATTTGCTACTTGTTGTACATCACTATAGATATTATTCACTATATTAATATTACCTAATGCATATTTTATTAAAGCAATAATAGCTGTTATTAAATTCATATATATATATAAAATATACGATAAAAAAATATTTTATAAAATCAAATAAATTTATCTTTCTTCATTTTTCCATATAAAATCACAAATACAACACATATAAACATATTTCATATTTTCATCATCATATCTAATATAAAGCACTTCTTTACTAGTATTCTCTTTATTTGTTTTACAGTCAGCATTAGGGCATTCCATATTATAAACTCGTGGAATTGTAGGATCTAATTTTGTATATTCATTAATAATATGATTAAATGATTGAGTTTTTTTTTTGAATTTTGTTTTAGATACACAAATATTTGATTGTTGAATATTATCATCTTCAAAACCACAATTTCTGCAATAGTAGGTTAACTTATTATTATCTTCTTCACTTTTTAATTTAATGTAATACATATTTTTGCATTGTTTACAAAATTCCATAATATATATAGTTCAGGTATATTTTATATTATTTTTCAATTTTATTTTTTATGAATTTTTTGTATAAATTATTATAATTAATATTAACAGCCATATTATACATATCGGTTCTCAATAATTTACTTTTTTCGTGTTTTTTTTCTTTGATAATATTTTTAAGCTTTTCAAAATTATCTTTGAATTTTTTTAAAATATAACTTTCAAATAAGCTATAATGATTATTAATGTGAGTAAATTTTTTTTGCATAATTCCTAAAATATTATTTTCAATGTTTTTATAAAATATAATTTCATTATACACCGAACAATCTTTGTTTTTTTCATTTATACCAGGTTCATTTAATAAAGGTCTATCATTTAGTATAGTGCACAATGTAAGTAAAATAGTTCTTATAGTTTGACAAGAAGTCCATGATTCACCTTTCCATGTATTCAAAATAGATAAACATACTTTTCCAGTTCTATATAAATTAGGATTATATCTAATATTATCATTATTTGATAAAAATGTTAATTTAGGTGGTGTATATGGATAATCATTTGGAAAATCAAAATTAAAAAAATAATATCCTCCATAATAAGGTGTATTTTCAAGACCAATTATCAAAGCATAACCTTTTAAAATATTTTCATCATCGTGTTTATAAAATATATTATTCTCGTCTAATGGATTTTTGATAATATCTTTAACATCTTTTGCTAATCGTTGAATGCTCTCTTTATTTATAAATTCCATATGTTAAATTAAAGTTATTTTTTTAAATTTAAAAATAAGAATATTCTTTTATAATTTAAAATTATTATTAATAAAATTATAAAATTGATTTATAAAAATAAATTATATATATATTATAAATATGCCTCCTTCTAAAATGGGGAAAAAAAGTAAATTATTGGATGAATTTTTAAGACAATATAAGATTAAAGAATCGGAAAGAAGTGATAAAACTCCTACTCATCAAAGAATTGGTAATAAAGAACATGGTATATATGGAGGTTCATATTATATACCTGAGGAAAAATTAAATGATTTTTACAAGATTTACTATGAACATATTATTGTTAATGGAAATAAAGAATATCTAACAGAACGTCAATTAAATAACGGTAAGAGTCCTATTTTAATTGATTTAGATTTTAAATATAGTCCTGAAATAGAATCAAGAATGCACAATGATGATGATATTATGACTATAATTGAAACATATCTTGAAAATATTAAAGAAATGGTTGAATTAGATGAACAATTATTTCCAGTTTATGTTTTTCATAAAGAAAATGTAAATAGAGAATCTATGGAATGGACAAAAGACGGTATTCATATAATAATTGGTATACAAATGGAACATAATATTCAAAATATACTTAGAGATAAAATTTTGAACCAAATACCAAATAAAATATCACTACCATTTTCTAATAAATGGGAAAATATCATTGATAATTCCATTTCAAGTGGTTCTTCACCATGGCAATTATATGGTTCTAGAAAACCTGCTCATGAACCTTATTATTTAGATAAGCATTTTATTTTCAAACATAAAAACGACGAATTTTTATTAGAAGAATCTAAAGAAAAAAATGAAATTCGCATGAATTTAGAATTATTCAAAAAAATATGTGGAAGATATAGTGAAAATACATTTTTTAAAATAAAAGAAAATGTATTAGAACAGTGCAAAGAAAAAGATAAAAATATTATGAGACAAGTTAGACATAAAATCAATATAGTCACCACTGAAAACATAAAACTTCAAGATATTACTAGTATTGAACAAGTTGATAATATTATAAAAAAACAATTCTGTGAAGAAAATTTAAGTTGTGCTGATTATGATAAAATGAAAGCTACACATGAATATACAATGATATTACCATCTGAATATTATGAAGACTATGAAAAATGGATTCGTGTCGGTTGGGCACTAAGAAATACTGATGAAAAATTATTCATTTCATGGATGAAATTCAGTTCTCAATCATCCAAATTTAATATTAATGATATCCCCGAGTATTTCAATCAATGGTGTAATAAATTTCATATTGGAGAAAATAATCTTTCTAATAGAAGTATTGCATTTTGGGCTAGAAGCTATTGGAGTAAATATAGCAAAGAAAACAATGTTGAAAATCTCTATGAAACTATTAAGAAAAATACTTTACAATATTATGTAGAAGAGTCTATTAATACACGTTATGATTATGATATTGCAAAAGTAGTTCATCAGTTATATAAAGACCGTTATATTTGTACTAATATTAAATCTAATGAATGGTATGAATTTGATAAACATAGGTGGGTACCTATTGATTGCGCTAGTTCATTACATTTGCAATTATCACAAGAAATGTATCAAATATATCAAAAGAAAAGTTTTGAAACTACTTCTGATATGGCAAAATATGATAATGATGCACCTCAATGGACTGAATTACAAAAAAAAACTATTTCCATATTAGATATATTAGGTAAATTAAAAGATTCTAAAAAAAAATCTAATATTATGAATGAAGCAAAGCATTTATTTCATAAAGAATCTAATTCATTTTATCAAAAGATTGACGATAACCCTTACCTACTTGGTTTCACTAATGGTGTTATTGATTTTGATGAAAAAACATTTAGAATTGGAACACCTGATGATTTTATTACCAAAACTACAAATATTGCTTATATTCAACCTGAAGATTATAATAAAAAAATAGTTGAAGAAATTAATGAATATTTTGATAAATTATTCCCTATATCTAATATTAGAAAATATATGTGGGATTCATTAGCATCTTCTTTAATTGGTCTTAATCTTAATGCTGCATTTAATATTTGTGTTGGTACTGGTTCTAATGGTAAATCTGCATTAATGAATTTAATGAAAATATGCTTAGGAGAATATTATGGTAATATTCCTACCTCATTCTTAACACAAAAAAGAAGCAGAACTGGCGTTGCCTTACCGGAAATTGCACAATTGCGTGGTACTCGTTTCGTAACATGTGATGAACCTAATCCGGGTGATTCATTAAATGTTGGTATTATGAAAGCAATTACTGGTGGAGATGAACTTCAAGCAAGAAATTTATATCAAAAAGGTAATTTTAGATTTAAACCTCAATTTAAAATGTTCCCATGTACTAATGATTTATTCCAAATTGGTGCAAAAGACGAAGGTACATGGAGACGTATTAAGGTTGTTGAATTTGTTTCTAAGTTTGTTAGTAGCACTAGTAAAATTGAAAAAGATAATAGCAATCCTTATGTATTTATTGGTGCCAAAAATATTGAAAAAAAATATCCTCAGTGGAAAGAAACATTATTATCCATGCTTATTCAAAGAGCATTTGAAACTGAAGGAGTTGTTGATGATTGTGAAGAAGTTATTAGTAAGAGTAAAGAATATAAACTTGATCAAGATTTCATTAAAGAATTTATTGGTGCAAAGATTGAAGAATTTGAAGGAGGTGTTATACAAAAACGTGATCTTAACGAAGAATTTAAAAGTTGGTATGAGGAAAATTACGGTTGCAAGTATAATAAAAATATGAAAGAACTTTCACTTGCTATGGAAAAATTATATGGTAAATATAATAAAGGTTGGTACAATATCAGACTTCTATTTGATGACTCTATATATGGTCAAGAAATCATAACTTAATTAATAATATTATTTAAAAATACTCAAACATTTATAATATAGATGAATTTAAAATATATTATAAATAATGGATTTTATATTCCTTTAATTACATATTATTTTTTTGGGCATTCATATGTTTTATTTTATATTACTACTTGTAAATTATTTATTACTAATCATTATATTTCTTTTGCAAAATTCTATGACAACAAATATATTTATTTTAAATCTTTTGTACGATTAACTGATACTGGACATATTGCTTCTTTAATTTATTATTATAATCCTCATTTTTTACCGATTGCATTTAATATTCATTTTGTTATTTCATTTGGTTATTGGATTACATATTTTTTATTTGATTTAAAAGATATGGATAACTCTCAAAGTATTCAAATAAACCAATTAGCATGTAGGATTATATCTAATTTTAATCATAGTATTCCTGTATGTTATTTATTTTACAAAAATTTATATTTAGATAAAAGCATTACTTATTTTGATACATATACTTTATATTATTCACTGCTATGGTGTTATTTTTGGTTTATTTTTATATATACTCCATGGAGATTTTTAACTAGCGACCCTGTTTACTCTGTTTTTTCTAATGATAAACCATTCTGTTTCTCTTTTTTTATTGTTATATTAATGAATATAATTTTAATTTTTGGTAATTTTATTGGACAAATATCACAATCAACCTTATATGAATTAGAAAATAAATATTAATATATTCTTTTATATTAATGAACAATAAAAAAGTTTTAGATTGTAGTTTTTATAAAAAACGTGTAAAGAAAATTTGTAAATCGCATAATGAACCTCTTTGTAAAATATATAAAAACTTACTTCAACAATGTTATACTAATAATATGATAATATATTATGAAAATGATATTAAATTTATTCTTTAACAATATTATATTTAAAAGCATATCAATATATATAAATATAATGGAAATTATACAAGATAAAATAATACAAGATAAAATAATACAAGATAAAATAATACAAGATAAAATATCACCAAAAGAAGATGAATCAAAAACATATAAAATTATGGCGGAATATAAGAAAGCTACATATCAATGTGAACAATGGAACAATTCGTTATCAAATGGAAAGCATGTAAGATATGAAATAACCACATTTTTTAGATGGGGAACATTTTTTGTAGATTTAAATGAAAAAGAGAAAGAAGAACTATTGAAAAAAGATGATATTATTATAAATGATGTTCCTGGTGCTTGTTGTGATGAAATGTGGGATAGTTGCGACCGTTACGAAGAAATAGTAAATAAAGATAAATATACTGAAGAAGAGTTGAAAGAAATACACAAATTATTATTTTATAATGATGAAGACCCTGAATATTATGAACCTGATAGTGATGATTATGCAGATATTGATTTATTAGAAGCAAATCATTGGTCAATGGATGATACTATATATGGGTTTACATGTCCTTGTGTATTAGAAGAAACAACTCAAGAATAAATTTTTAAAATATACTTATATTAATAATACTTAAATTATAATTTATTATTAATAAATATTAATGAATACACCATTGGTATTATTTTATAATATATTACCTATTGAAGTTATTGATATTATTCAAAGCTTCATTGTAAATGATTCTTCAATAAAAGTATTAAAATATATGTATCATAAAATTAATATCAAACAACAAATATATGATCAATTTGTATATTTTAATTATATTATGCCAAATTGTTATTGTTTTGCTATTCATATAAATGATAATTGTTGTAATTGGTGCTTTGATTATAAATATACTAGTAAATATAACTTACCCTTGTTTAATACTATTTTTTACAGAAATTCACAATATAAAAAAATTATGTTTGATGAAGATTTTTAGCTAGCCTAATATTTTAAAAAATAAATAATAGAATTAAGTATAGAAAAATAAATAATAGTATAAAGTATACATGAATATAATAGTTGTAGGAATAGGTGGTAATGGACAAACTTATTTTATGCAATATTTACGTGAAAAATCATTTAGATTAAATCATTTACATGATGCAGATAAATTAAAACATAACGCATGTCCAACTAATTTAAATGAAGATCAGAAAAAATCTAAAATTATTTATGTTTATAATAAAACGTTTGACGCAATTTGTAGTCATTTTAGAAGAGGATGGGGATATGCACAAATGGTTAAAATAAATGTTAATACTCCTTACGAAGAAGCAAGTGGAAAAAAAGAAGGGTTTTTTAAAATGACAGAATCAACTCTTCATGATCACTTTGGAGCTAAAGAACATTTTCTCAGATGGTATAATTATAATTTCTCAAATGGCATATACTTTCTCAATTTAAATAAAATTAATAAAGATGAATTAGCAGCATTCTTGAAATGTGATAAATCTGTATTTGATAATCTTATTTTTGATTCTTCCAATAGACATAATTATAATGAAATAAAAAGTAAATATCCTTTATCAAATACTATGTATACAGATATTGATAAATACATAGATGAGCTTTCTATGCATAAAAATAAAAATCTTACCCTTGTTTAATACTATTTTTTACAGAAATTCACAATATAAAAAAATTATGTTTGATGAAGATTTTTAAAAACATTTAATGTTCTTGCACTACAATCTTCAGCTTCTACAAAACGTGGCATCCAAAAATATGGTATTAATTTATGTAAGTTTGGATAATTCAAATCATAAATATGCCTATAATATTTTTGTTCACTTGTTTTTGGTTCATTATAATTTGCTAATTTCTTTTTTGTATCATTATGTAAATTACTTTCTTGTATTATTGAATACCAAGGACGTTCTATTGATGATACACCATCACTAAAAGCCTCTTTTCTCCTATTTAATACCTCATTCGGTAACCAACCACGGAATGCTTCTTTTAGTAAATATTTTTCTGGCTTATTATGATTATTATGATTCCTTAACTCTGGGCTTAAAGATAAATAACTATCTACGAATTCTTTATCTAAAAACGGACATCGTGCTTCTAATCCATTTGAAGAAATTGACCTATCCGACCTTAATACATCATACATATGGATATCTCTTAATAATCTTCTACATTCATAATCAAACTCTACTGAAGATGGACATTCATTAAAATATAAATAACCTCCACATAATTCATCACTACCATCACCATTTAGTATTACTTTTGCATCACTATTTTTTGATATATATTTTGCTATTAAATAATTTCCAACACTTGCTCTTACAGTGGTTGTATCATAAGATTCTATATTTACTACTACTTCTTCTATTGCATCTAAAAACTCATCTTCTTTTACCTCAACATGCACATGATTTGTATTACAAAATTCACTTACTATTTTTGCATATTTTAAATCTGTTGAATTTGGTAAACCTATACTATATGTATTTAATCTTTTATCACTTTTTTTATAGTAATTTGCTATTGCTACAACTAAACTACTATCCAATCCTCCTGATAATAAAAACGCTATTGGTCTATCTGAATTCTCTATTCTTTTTATTACTGCATTACATAATCCTTCACGTATTTTTACTAATGCATCATTTAATAAAACATTTTTATTCCATGAAGTACATGGACTATGGTATTTATCTACTTTGTTCAATTGCCAATATTTATTTTTATTCAAAAACTGTAAATTAAATTCAATGAAAGACCCTGGAATTACATGTTGAATATTTATATTTTTACCATCTTCTAAAGAATTTAATCCTTTTGCTTCACTTGCAAAACCATATAATGGTAATTTACTATGTTTCCAAATAAATAATGGTCTAACACCATATGGGTCTCTAGCAGAATATACTAAGTTTTTATTTAAATCTACTAAAACAAAAGCAAATTCACCATCTAAAAGATGCAAAGTATGTTCTATTCCGTATTTTTTATATAAATCTATTATTATTTCACAATCAGAACCTGTTGTTAATTCTACATTTATTAATTTTTCTAATTCTTTAAAATTAAAAATTTCACCATTGCATATTAAATATATATTATCTTTATTTAAAGGTTGATTTGCTGAATTATTTACACCATTTATAATTAATCTATGAAAACCTAATGTAAAATAAGCCGGATGACTATAAGTATCAATCTTAGAAAAATCTGGACCTCTTTTTTTTAATTTTTGAAATGAATAGTCTACAACTTCTTTTAATATATTACGATTTGAAACATTTAATAATGCAAAAATTCCGCACATCTTTACATTATCTTTTAAAATGTGTTTAAATTATTTTTATAATCAATTACAAAATAATTTAATAATTAATTAATATCACTATACAATAAACTATCATCAGGTAAGTAGTCCAATAATATATCTATTATATATAATACATAATCCATCAAGTAATGATAAACTAAATATGGATATAATAACATTATCATTAATATCAAAAAGTTATATATAGAAGTTTGTTTGTAATAAATTAACATTATTACTGCTACAACCCATAAAATATAATACATTATCATTAAAATGTAAGCAATATCTTGTTGAAATTTTGTCCATTCTAAATAATAATATGATGACCTTTTTAGATTATTGTTTTCTTTTTCTAATTTATCAAATTCGTCTGAATAATAATTAGCATTATCAGGGTAATTAGTATTTTCAGTTTCTGGATAACTATATTTCATATTATATTATAAATATATTTTTTTTATTACTGATTAGCTCTATTCTTATAATCTGGAATATCAAAGTCATAATCATCATAATTAATTTGATTCCTCATTGCAACGTCAAAATATCTGTAAACTAAGTAAAAAATAAAT
>MDSZ01153718.1_pt1 | contig 19878 bp, 18 predicted proteins | sample 811201 | NCBI WGS metagenome assembly MDSZ01 (sample SAMN05326647, study PRJNA326480) | marine metagenome | isolation source: seawater | place: Indian Ocean: North | collected 2010 | reverse complement strand
CAATATTAGTAGAGCGGGAGCAACTGTAAGGGAAGCTGATTTATATTTTCTAGATGATGAAAATGATGAAAATGATGAAAATGATGAAAATGATACTATACCAAAACCTATTCTAGATAAAGATGGAGATAAATTAAAAGAAGAATATGTATCATATAATGGTTTTGTTTCAGACCTAAAAGCTATTGCCATAGAAAAACAACCAGATGATAACTATTTACTAGCTATGATAGATAACATACAAAGTATGTACGGCAATTTTACTGAATATATATTATATACCATAGGAAAAGATGGACAAGCAATAGATAAAAAAAAAATTAGGGACCTTAAATTAAATGAATATAATTTTAAACAAGATTTAAATAACGATGGAAAAATCGGTCCTGTTTTAGAAAATATAGATAATAAAAAAACAAAACTTTTAGTGGATGTTAAAAAAAGAAATGGTGATACTAATATTTTCCATTTGTATTTCCAACCTGAAGATAGTAAAATACCAAAACCTATAATTGAACGGTTTTCCGATGATATTTTTAAATTAAATACATGGGTAGACTTTGTTGCATGGGCAGATATGGATCCGGGCATAACATCAAATATAATACCAACGTTTCCTATTGCCATTGAAAAACTAACGGAAGATGCACAATATAAAGGTAATGTAATTGCAAAAAAAGGTGAATATTTATTATTACTAAAAGAAAAGGGGCAGAAAGGTATTGCTGGACCCTTTGATAGATCGACAGAAGAAGATAGAAAAAACGAACCAGAAAGTGTCAAAAGAACTAGAAAGAAAGAAGAGTGGGGATATTATGAATTATATACTGTTTCTAGTAATGGAAAAATAAAATCTAGTCCAATTCTTGGTATTTCTTACTATGATATAAATGAGCTTGAAAAATATTTTGGAACTGATATAAATAATGATTTTCAGAATAATGACATTGATTCTCCAGAAGATCCTAAAAATAAAGGTTTTAAATTAATAAATGTTAATACAGATACAAATGGTGTAAAATTGTGGGTAAATAAAGATAATTTTTTATTTATAGAAGATGAAGACAATTTTTATAGAATTACTCCTGTAAAAAAAAAAATGATTGTTAAATTACCCACTATAGTATTTGACTATTTAGATAATTTTAAAGTACCTCCTGGAAATGAAGTAAATAAAAATGTTGCTTATGCTGTTGAAAAAATACAAAGTGACAACATAACATATAGAAATCAAGTAATTGCTCTAAAAGGGGATTATTTATTAGCAGTTAAAAAAGAAACAAAAGCGCTTTTTAATGTAGGTACAAATGTGAATTGGGATCTGTATGTTTTAGAAAATACAGGTTTTGATGCTATACTAAAAAAAACTCTAATAAACGTACCTGTAAAAGATTTTGAGCAATACTTTAATCAAGATTTAAATGAAGATGGTAATATTGGAAAAGTTACATCAAAACAAACTACTCGTAATCAAGTAAAAAATAAAACTTCTTTGAAAGTACATGAGGTTTTTACATTACATAATAAAAAAACAATTAATATGAAAATAAATCATTGAACTACAAAATAAAAAAAAAATTAGTGTTTATTTTTTATTTATATTAAATATGAGTGAATGTATAATCAATGAGATAAAAAAAGGCAGATCATTTAATGATTTTCAAAATTTAGAATTAAAAGGCAAAGTGAAGTATTTATCATATGGAGAATTTGTAACTCTAAAAAAAAATACAACTAGAGAGAAAAGACAAATTGCTATAAGAAATCATTATTATAATTACACCTAATAGTAATATAGTTTCTTTCGCATCATAATATTTGTACAACCATTATTAATAAAACGATCTTTTTTGTATACTATTTTTGTAGTTTTTTTTGTATCTCCAAACGATTTATATCCACGCGATTTATACAATTTAAGAGCAGGTATATTTTCGATATCAACAAACAAATATACATATTTATATTTTAACTTTTTTGCTATTTTTTCAGCACGATTGGTTAGTATCTTTGCGATACCTTTTCTTCTCATTTCACTACTTACAATTAAATTTGATATTACTGGTTGATTTTCTTTTTTTCCGTTTATATCAATCTTAGAGGATTCAATAGTGATTACACCAATAATTTTATTGTCTTTACTAGCAATTAATATTGTGAAAGGTAATTTAGAAAAAGAGTTTTTTTCTCGATATATAAAATCTTTGTTTATCATTCCTACCATTTCATTAAATAAATTATTTGATAATTTTTCATATCTTTGATTTGTTATGAAAGATGATACTTCATTTGTATTTAATTTATTGTATATTTCGATTGAAATAGATGGTCTTCTGTAAGCATTAAAAAAATTTTTTATATATCTAGGAAATATAAAACATTGACATAATCCAAATAAAAAAAAATATAATAATAATATTTTTATTATCATCATAACTATCAAAAACATATATTTAAATTATTTCATAATAATGTGAATAAGAGTATTAAAATTTTATTCTATTATAATATAATAATGCGTGACAAATGGAAAAAAAAGAGACAACGTCGACTAAAAAGATTACGACGAAAACAAAGAGCAAAACATAATTAAAATGATTAAATTATATAAGAATATTTTATCATTTCATATAATGAAAAATGATTTATATGAAATGAATTATACAAATATCATAGAACCAAAATATGGTATGAAAAGAGATATTTTATTTGATGAAAATTTAGAAAATGAAATAAATTCAGATCATTGTTACAGTGTTCAATATAGAGAAGATTTAACTCTAATAGAAAGTTATACTATAGATCCAGAAGGATGTAAAGATGCAGATGATGCATTTAGTATATTTGAAAAAGATGATAAATTATTTTTAGCGATTCATATTGCCGATCCAACTGAACATATACCATTAAATTCAAATATATGGAGAGATATTTTAAATAGAGGAACTACAAAATATCCATCTAATCGTCCACCAATTCATATGATACCTGAAAAAATATTAAATTTATCATCATTACAAGGAGATATATTGGGTTCAAAAAAAAAAGCTATTACAGTAATGACAGAAATAGATAAAAACAATTATCATCCAATAAATGAAATAAAATTATTATTTTCTGAAATAACAGTGAAAAGAAAAAATGCTTATACATATAAAGAAGCATCACAGAATAAAAATACAATACAATCATTTATGTACGGTTTATTAATTAGTAATTCATTAAAAAATAAGAGATCGTTATTGACAAAAGGAGTAAAATTAAATGATCTAAATACAGCATATATTATTTACGAATATGATAATGTATATTTATACCAAGATACGAATGAAGAAAAAGAAGTAAAACAAATGATAGCCGAATTTGCTATCTTTGCTAATTCATTTATAGGAGAATATTTAAAAATAAATTTAAATATTGGTATTTTTAGAACATGTAACGCAAATACATGGTTAAATACAGTGTACAAAGAGATATCTGGTGAAAAATTATTACAAGAAATAATAACAAATGGTATAAGGGCAGATTATATGTCAAATGTTGCATCGCATGACTTAGTGGGCATGCCTGAATATTGTCATTTCACATCACCTATAAGAAGATTATCTGATTGTGTATGTCATTATCTAATAAAATATATTTATTTGAAAAATAGAAAACATATTGAACCTCCATTCACAGAGAGTGAATTAGATAATTTTTCTAATACATGTTTAATAACTAATAAAAATGAAAAGAAAAATCAATATCTTGATATAAAATATCGTTTATTACAAGTGATATATAATATGTTATTGAAAGATAATAGTGTAGAATTAGGATACTACGTTACAAGTTATACTGGTTTATTTTTAAATATAATAATAAGTAAAATCAATAACTTTAGTGTTCATATGTCATATACACTACGTGTTAAAAATTTCAATAAATTAATTGATTCGAAACATATGTTTCGTGTTTTAATAACAAAAGTTAATTGTTTTACAAAATATGACGAAGGTACATTGCCTGAGTTAGACTATCATATATTAAATTCATAATATATATGAGATGTTATGTTTTCTACATATTTCTCTTAACAAGTAATGTATATTGGTTATTCCAAGTTCACGATCTAAAATATCCTGAATAGTAATATACTTTTTTATATTTTTAAAGAATAGATATTTTTTAACGTGAAGAGAAAATTTACGGAAAATAGAATTTAATACTATCAGATCTGGATTTGCCTCCAATAAATAAATTATAAATGAATGCGAAGTAAAATTATATATCCTCCCTAAACGAACACTTGTGTTATATCCATATGAAGATTCAAAAGCATAATACATATAAATTATAATAGAATATTTATATTTATTAATTCATTGATAAATTTAATTTTTAAATTCTGTACTTGTAAAAAAGTTATCATCACTCATTGGTAAAGGTATATCTTTTTCTACTTTATTATTTTTACAACCACAACTACTTGTAGGTACACCACTTCCCATATTGTAATTTATTGTTGATCCTACATCTTTTAATATTTGAAAACCTTCTTTTGCTCCTACTTTTGTACATGAAAATAACATATGTCCTCCAATTAAATAGAAAAAGAGTATACATAAAATAATTATTTCTAAACGAAATGTAATTCCAAACATTTTTAATTCCATTTATACATATTTTACAGATAATAATTTATTTACAAATATGATTCTATTAAATAATTGTAGTCATTAAATAATTTATCATTAATTTTAAAATAACCTTTGTCTGTGATTAAATGATATAATACCGAAATTTCACTATCAAATACTTTATCTGTTATTTGATTCATGTTTTTAGATTTTCCTAAATGAGTAAAAGTTACATTTTTTGAAGCACAAATATTATCTTTTTCATCATAAACAAGCGAATGATATAAATCATCTGATTTTATTTCAACAACACCTATTACATTTACTAAGTCTTCTAGTACATCATCACATGTTATATCACATATATTTTTATATCTACCATCAATTAATTTAATCCATGTATCTTTATGAAATCCACCATCAAAATAATGATGAATAAAATCTAATGTTTTTGGTTTAATATTTGTTTCATTTTTAAATATATGTCTAAGTTTTAATATTTCGTTTGCAGTCATTTCATCATAATCTGTAAAGTAAATATTATTTAATTTTATATGTTTACTATTTGTATTAATTGAATATAACTCAAAATTATCACGATTTACAAGTTCGGCTTTTTCATAATCTTTTACATTTATTAATTTATCATTTTGATAAATTTTGTGATTTCCTGTTACCTGTATACCATTTACATTATATAATTTTTCTTGTTTTGAAGACAATTTTATTTTAGACGTAACGATTGAATCATCTATACAAGTTCCTATTTTTACGTCCTTTATTTTTATATTTTCATTTAATTTTGTATGAGAATCAAAACATTTTGGAACTTTTGGAATACCTGACAATGTTGTACCCATTACTTGATTCATAATTATAGCAATAATACCTAAAGGTAATGCAATTGCTAAAAATACTCCTGTTAAAACAGCTGCCATTGGATATGTAATAGGAATAACCCACAGTGGAATAATCATACCAATTAAAATAAATAAAATTATTACTATTGCTTCAAATAATGCACCAATCGATGATTTTAATGTAAAATAAGAACCGAGTAATACATAAAATCCTGATGTTAAAATACCAATTGTTTTTGCAAATATATCTCTCAAATAAATAAAAAATTCCTGTAAAGAAATAACAATATTTAGAATTCTAGAAAATATAACTTTAGCAATAGATGCCAATTGCTCTCTCATCTTACTCAGCATTTTACGTATACTATTTAATACTTTTAGTATCATAAGGAAAAATTGTGATAAAACAAAACTTGCGTAAGATATTGGTTTTGTTACATATCCAGCAAAATTTTTTATAATGTTTTGTGTACAAAAAGTAAAATTTTCACCAGTAAATTCAATATTTGTTTTATTAGGGGGTTTATTAATTATCCCCGCAAATGGCATCACAATTGGATTACAACGTTGATTAACCCAATCAGTTTTTATGGGTTCCAAATTATTTAATATATAATAGTAACTTGTAAACCATAAAAAGACAGATATAGTTAGAATGCTAATAACTACATGAGTACCATAACTATCCCAGTATGTTAATTTATTATATAATTTATGAATAGGTTTTAACACAGAATGCTTTTCCATATACTAACGATCTAAAATTATATAATCAATCTATTTTATTTTTTTAGATGATGTTCTAATTCCCAAGGTAAAATTCCATTATCTTCCCAATCTCCGTATATATAATCTCCAATTGGTATCGTATGTTTATCAGTAATTAAACATACAAGTGTACTACTATTTTTTTTTGATAACTTAGCTTCTGGATGATCACAGACTTGAATGAAATCATCTTTATATTTTACTAAATGTGATTCAGAAACATATATTTTTGAATTTAATAATGTATTATTCATTTCATAAAGTCTAGATATTTTATCACCTGATTTGTTTGTATTTTTAATAAGCATTGTCGAATAAACAATTTCACCATTTTGTAATTCATCACCTAAATCAATATCTAATATTTGTTTAATAGTACCATTTTTTAATTTTACTAATGTTCTAGGATGAAAACATAGTCCTCTTAATAACTGTCCAGGTGGTCCTTTCCAAACACTTTTCATTGTTTTAACAGAACCATCTAAAATATAAAAAAATGTAACCATAACAGCCATTAATTTTGACATTAAATCACGTATATAAATCATCATTTTCTGAAATTCAATCAATATATTTAAAAATACTCCATAAATCTGTCCAAATACAGTTGTTGCCAAATTACGAATTTTATCTATCATTTTACGAACCATATTCAAAGAATTTTCAAATCTTAATCCTAATGTACCAATTAATGATAACGAAAAATTAATAGGTTTTAATATATATCCTATGATATTTGTCAAAACTCCTTGTGTACATTTTGTAAAATTATCAGATACATCTTCACCCATTTGACCGGCAAAAGGCATAAAAATAGGATTACATCTATATTTTGGCCAATCTTTTTTGATTGCTTCTAGATTGAAAGTTAATGCCTGAAATGATATACCTCCTAGAAATGCTATAATTATAAATAATGTTAACAACCAATCATATAATCTCATATTACCTAATATATATTTAGTTTATTTTTATTAAATATGACTTAAATTATATAATAAAATGAATTAAAATCATATATATATACTATTACATGATTAATATCTTGGTAATATTGTTGTCACTACAATTATCGTCTTGTTATTATTTTAATAATAATTATAAAAAAAATTATAGATTAAATTTTTCTAAAAATGATAAATTATTAGATAAATATTTCAATGATAATGATATAATCACTAAGATACATGAAAATTATATTCCTCGAACAAAAAATCAACAAAAATATATTGATACATTAAATAATAATGAAGTAAAAATGGTAATAGCAAGTGGTTCAACCGGTTCAGGTAAAACATTATTTGCTACAACCCAAGCAATCGAATATTTGTTAAAAAATAAAGTAGATAAAATTGTTATTACTAGACCAATTATTTCTGTGGATGAAGAAATCGGATTTTTACCTGGAACTATTGAAGAAAAAATGAATCCATGGTTACAACCAATATATGATATATTGTATAAATTTTTTGACAACAAACAATTGTCACGATTATTAGATGATAAAAAAATAGAAATATGTCCTCTTGGTTATATGAGAGGTAGGTCATTTCATAAAACATACATTATTGCAGACGAAATGCAAAATAGTACTCCACAACAAATGAAAATGATTGCTTCTAGAGTTGGTGTACAATCTAAGTTAGTTATTACTGGTGACGTTCAACAATCAGATTTAAAAGAGAATGGTTTAATAGATATTTGTGAAAGAATTGACAATACAAAAAGTCGGAAAATTCGTCAGATGATAAAAATAATTGATATGAAAGATATAGATGTTATGAGAAGTAGTCTAACCAAAAACATATTAAAATTATACAATGAAAAAGAAGAAATAAAAAAAACACCTGAAGATAAAGAAATAAATAAGACGTCAGATAAAAATGTTACAGTTACAAAAGATAAAAAAATTGTTAAAAATAATAAGAAAGTAGATAATAAAATACCATACAATGATTATTACAAAGATAATAAAAAGTTAAACAATGATTGTGCTATGTTGCCATTAAATGACATTCCTAAACATAGACTGATAAATGATAATAATAATATTTAAATCAAAAAATTAATTATTTTAATTAAAAACAAAAATTTATTTATACATTTTAATATTTCTTCCTATTTCGGGTTTATATACGTCGCATTAATTTTCATCAGAATAGTTATCTTCATTATATAAACCAACCATATTATCATTACCAACCATATCATCATCCAGAAATAATTCAAGGTAATCTAATTCTTCATGTGTAAAATCATAATTTGGAGTCAAAAGATGTGCCTTACTTCCCCAGCACTGTAAAGCAATATTGGGAGAAATAGTATTCATAATATTACCCATATCAATAATGTTTTCAAGTACTGAATTATATTTTTGTATATGATCATGTTTACAATACTTATCATAGTCATGATAGTCTGCAATCAAGTCTACCAATTCATATGGCAACATGTTAATATTTTTTTTATCAAATTGAACGCTCATTTTTTTTATAAAATTACATAAATTTATTAAAAAAAATCAATTTTTTTTTCTTGATTAAATTTTCGTTCCTAACCAAATATTATTCATTGGATCATTTACTTTTTCTTGTATATTAAAAAATCCAGTATTATTCATCATACTAGTCATATTTGAATTATAATATTCATAAATGTGAGGTTCTGTTACTTCAAATGCCCATTTACGAAAAATATTTGTATTTAAACCTTTTTTTAATCTGTTAGGATCTAAATCAATGACAGCAATTGTTCCGTTTGGTTTTAAAACTCTATAAATTTCATTTAAAATTGTTTGTGTTGGTATCATTGGAACTTCGTGAAATAAATATTGAACTGTTACTAAATCTAAACTATTTTCTGGTAAAGGTATTTCTTCTGCATTAGCGTGAATAAATGATATTTTATTTTGTCGTAATGAAGAACGAAAACTAGAAATAGCTACAAAATATGGACTCAAGTCTAATCCTTGAACATTAGATTCATTAAAAGCTAATTTTAAAAATTCTGTACCAATACCAAAAGATGATCCAACATCTAAAATATAATCAGGTTTATCTAATATATAATTTTTTATAGTATTTGTATAGTTTGTTCTTAACCATAGTTCACTTTCTTCTGGTGATACATTTTTCCAATAATTTACACTCATACTTATAGTAGCACCTTCACCTTCCTTTGCTGCTTCCCAATTCATATTACCTTTTTCGTAACCATGAAAAGGTTTTAAAAAATATTTTGGATAATATACTGTTTTATTTTCAAGTAAATCTTTTAACAATAACAATTCAGTTCCTGCTTTTACCGTTTTAAATGGTTCAAGATAAGAATTCCATCGAATACCTCTTTTTTCTGCTCTTTCTATAAACCAGTCACGTGCTCTTCTTTTTAATTTTTTACTTGTACTATCCCAGGTTTTAGATAGTTGAAATGGATCATCTTGATTCATTTGTAAACTATGTGTGTGAAATACACATTTATTTACAAAAAAACTACCAATCGAGATATAATTTGTAAACATCAAAATACATAATAGTAAATTCATATTCTATTATGTATTAAATTATTTTTAAGTAGTCTAAATATTTATTTTCTAGATTTTTTCATTTTTCTTGATTTTCTAGATTTTTTCATTTTTCTTGATTTTCTTTTGCCCCCTATTTGTGATCTTAATTTTTTTAGTGTTGCTGTTGCTTTATTTTCTCTTTCTTTTTCTTTTTTACCTGCTTCAGTATTATCTTCGAATGTCCAATAACTTCTTCCTCGCTCTTTATTATCAGTTATGTAATCTTCATAAATTTTTCCACATTCATTTTTTTTAAATTCTTCTCTTGTCTTCACATATTTACACTTATTTTTTTTTTCGTAATATTTTCTACGTACTTCCTTCATTCTATCCGCGTATTCGCGTTGAAATTGATTTTCATATTCTTGCATTCTCTTATCCCTATCACTTTGACCACCTTTTTTTGCTTTTCTTGAAGTTTTTCTTTCTTTTTTAAGAGATTTTCTTTTTTTACCACCACGACCCATTGGTCTAGGAATACTACCTTGTGTTGTATGTGTTTTTGGTGCTTGTCCATATGGTTTTTTTGAATGACGAATACTGAAAGGACCTCCACCGACTAATTCATCCATACTTGCATTTTCATTTCCTTGACTCAATGCTTTTGCTACTGTTACAGTAGTTTGATTTGGACCTTGCTCTCCGGATTCGTTATTTGCTATTTCTTGATGTTGTGGAACAACAATAGGTTGATGACCAGAACCACCGCTAAATGTACTAATCATTTCACTTTGGGCATTTACATTTTCATCACCATGCATTTTTGCTGCTTCTGAAGGAGTTGATGCTCCTGGAGGATATGCTGTATGTTGTGCTTGAGGTATAACACTATTTGTTCCACCACTACCACCATAACGTCTTCTAGTAAGTTTTTTCGTTTTGTTTCCACCTTTTCGATAAGAATAACTACCTCTCATATATATTTAATAAATATTTTATTAATAATCTAAAATTTAACTTAAATATTAAAATAAGATATAATAATAAATGGATAATAAAGAAAAAAAAGAATTACAAAAATTAATTCAAGAAAACAAAACAGTAGATCAAACAGAATCAATTAGAGAACGTGGACATAGTTCATTGATACGTGAAAATATCTTAAAATTATATAAAATTAAATATCAAGGTGGAATTACAAATGAAAAAGATTTACGTGAAACTGTAAAAAATCAATGTGAATTTTTATTTAAAAAATATCGTGAATTATATGAAATTCTAATTACTAAAGATATGAATTTATCGTTTCTTATGAAACTAATAGAATTATTAGAAAATATAGAAAAAGGTGAAATGACACAACACGAAAGTTCTTTTGTATTAGGAAAATTATTAAAAGAAATTTATATAGATCCTAAAATAAATGAACAACGTGACAACAATGGTGTCATTGTTGAAAATGAACCAATGAATATATCATGGACCGAATTTAAACGTATAAATAAATAAATTAAAAATATTATTATAAATATTATTAGTTATGACAATATTAATAATTGTTGAATCACCTTCAAAATGTAAAAAAATAGAAAGTTATCTTGGAAATGGTTATAAATGTATAGCAACATATGGTCATTTCAGATCTTTAGAGAGTTTAAAAGATATCAAAATTACAAATGATAATTTAACTATTAATTTTAGTACAACAAAAGGAAAGGAAAAAAATATATCGACTATGAGTAAAGAAATAAAAAAAGCATCTGAAATTTTAATTGCTACAGATGATGATAGAGAGGGTGAAGCAATTGGTTGGCATATTTGTGATTATTTTAAACTACCTTTCACTACAAAACGTATTATATTTCATGAAATTACTAAACCTGCTATATTAAAAGCAGTAAAAAATCCACTTCAAATAAATATGTCTATGGTATATGCACAACATTGTCGTCAAGTATTAGATTTATTAGTTGGATATAAAATATCACCATGTTTATGGACCCATATTTCAAGAACTCAAAATTTAAGTGCTGGTAGATGTCAAACACCTGCCTTGTCATTAATTTACGATAATCAAACAATTATTGATAATCAAGATTACTCTAAAGTATACAATATTTCTGGTTTATTTACATCAAAAAATGTTTCATTTACCTGTCACCATAAACTAAAGAAAGAAAGTGAAATATTAGATTTTCTAAATTTATCTGTAGATTTTAATTATGCGTTTGAAATGAGCAAAATTTCAAAAATAAAAAAAACACCACCTATGCCTTTTATAACATCATCACTACAACAATATGCAAATACTTATAATAATTATTCTCCTAAAGAAACTATGTCTCTATGTCAAAAATTATATGAAAATGGTTTTATAACATATATGCGAACAGATTGTGCTAAATACAGTAATGAATTTGTAAAAGATGGTCATGTATTTATAGAAAGAGAATATGGTAAAGAATACTTGCGTGAAGAAATTAAGTTAATTACATTATTTGATAATAAAAAAAGTGACAATAAATTAGCACAAGAAGCACATGAAGCAATAAGACCTACAAACATTGAAATAATTGATATAGGTGATAAGTTTTCAAGTAAAGAAAAAAAAATGTATTCAATTATTCGTATTAGAACATTAGAGACATTAATGTCAAATGCTATTTACGAATCTTTTAATATAAAAATTAAAGCACCAATGGATAGTTATTATAGTCAAACATTTCAAAAACCTATATTTTTAGGATGGCAGATAGTAAATAATAAACCTCAAGAAACATTTTTTCTTTTTTTTGCAAGTATATCCAAAGAAAATATTATTTTAAATAAAGTTATTGCAAAAGAAACCGTATCAAATTTAAAGGGTCATTTAAATGAAGCACAAATGATTCAAATGTTAGAAAAAAAAGGGATAGGTAGACCTTCTACTTTTGCATCAATTGTTGATAAGTTACAAACAAGAGGATATGTAAAAAAGAAAAACGTTTCTGGAAAAAAAATAAAAACCAAAGAATTTACTTTGATCGAAAAAAAAATAAAAACAACTGAAAAAGATACAGAATTTGGTAATGAAAAAAATAGATTAGTAATTGAACCATTAGGTAAAACTGTATGTGAATTTTTAAACAAATACTTTCATTCATTGTTTAAAGAAGAATTTACTGTACAAATGGAAAAACAATTAGATGAAATAAAAGAAGAAAAAATAAATCATACAATGTGTGTAAACGAATATAATAACTTCATAATAAATTTATTAAAAGAACAAAAACAAAATTTACCATCAAAAGAAATAAATGTTGTTAATGATAAATACAATTATGTACTCACAAAATACGGTCCTTGTTTAACATATAAAAACGAAGAAGAAAAAACTGTATTTATAAATTTAAAAAAAGACACGGAGTATCAAACATGTATAGACAATATTGATAATATAGAAGATTACTTTCAGAATAGTAATGATGTTAATTTAGGGAGTTATTGTGATATAGATGTAATTTTAAAAAATGGTAAATATGGTCATTATATTTCATATAATAATAAAAATATTAGTATTAAACACATAGATAAACCATTAAATGAAATTAATCTCGCAGATGTTATTGATTTATTAGATAGTGATACACAAACAAATCAAAATATTTTACGTGAAGTAACAAATGATATAAGTATACGAAAATCAAAATATGGTAATTATATTTTCTATCAAACAGATAAAATGAAAAAACCAAAATTTATTAAGATAAAAGATTTTAAATCCGATATATTAAATTGTAGTAAAAAAGAAATAGAAAATTTTGTGAAAAGTAAATTGTAAAATAATATTATGAAAAAGTACAGAAAAAAAGAAAAGAAAGTAAGTTCAATGTATTATATTTTAGCTATAGTTATAAACATTGGTATTTTAATGATTATTTTATTATAATAAAATAAAATAATATATTATATGAACACAAAATATGATTCTACAATATATTATTTTTTAGGATGTGTAATGATTTCAGCAGCAATTATTATTTTCATATCAAGAAAAGCATCATTATATAGTTATGGAACTATTAGTTCTATGTTATTTATACTTGCTTTTTTAATTTATTCTTTTATAAAAGATCAAAAAATAGGTGAAATTAATATGCGTTCAATATTAGGATTGATTGAACATGGTCTACCAATTGTTATTTTAATGATTATTAGTTTGTGGTTGTTTTTTATTAATATTAAATATTATGATCGTATACAAAATGATCATTTAAGTCCAGATTATGTAAAATATGAATGGTTTTCATTAGCATTTTTCATAACACAAATAATAATATTAATGCAATTTATAAGTAACTTAGTAATCATCCGTGAAAAAGGAAAAACTGATGATGTAACAAATGAAAAAATATCATCAAAAAAAATGCGTGCAGGATTATATTTATTAAGTATGTTTAATGCCATATTTGTAGCTATTATGCATGTCATAGTTGCATATTTTGTAACAGATGGTTAATTTTCACTATCATAACATTTATATGTTATACCATATGATGACTTATTTTCCCATACACCAGATATTTTGAAATTTATAACTATCTTATCTGGATATTCTGGATACTTTTTAGTTGAAAAAAATTTAATACAATTATTACGTATTTGATCATATAAATTTAATTTTACCTCTTTAGTTGACATTATTTTTGAAAGACATTGTAGTTCTATATTTTTTAATAACTCTAATATGTGACTATTAGATTCATTAAAAATACATTTATATTTATTTGTATATTTAATTAAATGACACTTTTCAATAGGTAATGTTATAATTATCGAATTTAAACTAATAAATTCATTAGCATATTGTATTCTATAAAATATACCACCATCTATGATATTATTAGTAACTGGTTCACTGAAATACAAATTATTTACATCAAATTTATTTATATCCATAGTAAATGATGCTTTTTTATATGACATTGTTTTATATATAATTTCTTACTTTTATACTTTTAAATATATTATACAAAGGTATAAAATATTACTTTAATTACATTAATTAACATTATATAAAAATATTTTATTATAATATCTATGACTAATATCACAGGTGAATATTTAAATTATTCAAAAAAACATTTAAATGATTATGGAAAAAAAACCATTGTATTACTTCAAGTCGGTGCCTTTTATGAAATGTATGGTGTAAAAGATAAAGATGATAATATAATTGGTAGTAATGTTGAAGAAGTTTCTAAAATTTGTGATCTTCAACTATCAGAGCGTTCAAATATGTTTTATGATAATATGCCAGTATTTATTGCTGGTTTTCGCGATTATTCATTGGATAAATATTTACAAATAATAACAAATCATAACTATACATGTTTTGTTTATGATCAATTTGAATATCCAGACAATAAAAAATTCTATAGAAAATTAACAAATATTTATTCAAAAGGTACCTTTTTTGAAGAAAACAGTGATAATTTAAATAATATTATAATGGGTATTTGGATACATAAAATTTCTAATAAAATTATTTTTGGTGTTAGTCATATAAATATTTTAACAGGTCAATCCTATATTTTTGAGTATGAAGAAAAATACATATTATCATCTACTTTAGTTGATAATTTAGAAAGATATTTATCTATATATCGACCAAATGAAATTATTTTAGTAACTAATTTATCAACTGAAGAATATAATAAATTTAAAAACATTATTCATTTTGAAACAGATAATGTTAGAGTAATATTTACAAAAAATAATGAAAAATTTTCACTAGAAGCACGCAATTGTGAAAAACAAACATATATAAAAGATATCATAAATAATATTTTTAAACCATCAGACTATAATTCATTTATAGAGTATTACATTTATAATACAATATCATTACAATGTTATTGCTTTTTGTTAAATTGGGTTTCAAATCATAATGCTTCACTATTAAATAGAATAGAACCTCCTATTTTAGAACAAACAACTGAAATATTACATTTAGCAAATCACAGTTTAAAACAGTTAAATATTATTGGTTTAGACACAAAGAAAAATTCATCATTGCTTACATTATTAAATAATTGTTTAACACCTATGGGTAAACGTTTATTTTCAAATTTATTAGTACATCCAATAACTAATATAGTTAAATTAGAAAATGAATACAATTACATAGAAAAATTATTACAAAATTACGATGTAGTAGATTTTATAAGATATTCAATTAGAAATATTTATGATATGGAAAAATATCAACGACAATTATATTTAAAAAAACTATCGTTACGTAATATCATTAGAATATATAATAATTTAATTTCATTAAATGAACTGTATAAATATTTAAAAAATAATAATGAATATGTTGTCAATTACATTGATAACTGTGATATTATATTTAAGAATTGTCAAAATATAATCGAATTTATAGAAAGATCTATTAATGTAAATGAATGTAAAAAAAATGATAATTTAAGTGAAACTACATTTAATAGAGAATATAATGAAGAATTAGACAATTTGATTGATGAGACAAAAGATAATTTTGAAAATTTAGAAAAAATACAAAATTATATTCAAAATATATTTGTTGCATATGAAAAAAAAGATACACAGTATGTAAAAATTTATATTACAGATAAAACTCCACCTTCATTAATATGTACAAAAAAAAGAAGTGATATTTTCAAAAAACATATTGAAAAGACAAAAGAAATGAAAATAAATGACAATATTACATTAGATAATAATATTACTTTTACAAAATCTGCTTCTGGTAATGTATCTATAGAACATTCAACTATACAAAAAATATCACAAACCTATTTTAACAAAAAAAATATATTAACAAAAAAAATAGAAGATGTCTTCAGTATATTTTTAGATGAATTTAAAAATTATCATGATGATTATATAAATATTACTAAATTTGCTGCGAATATAGACATATTACAAAACAAAGTTTATATCGCGAAAAATAATAATTATAATCGTCCTATTTTAAAAGATACAGAAAATAGTTTTGTTAATATTAAAGGTTTAAGACATCCTATTATCGAAAAGATAAATTTAGATGAATTATATGTTAAAAACGATATTAATTTAAATAAAGAACGTTATGGTATGCTTTTATTTGGTACAAATGCTGTAGGTAAAACAAGTTTTATGAAAGCAATTGGTATATCTATTATTATGGCACAGTCTGGATTGTATGTTCCTTGTGATTATCTTGAATTATGTCCATATAAACAGATGTTTACACGTATTTTAAACAATGATAATATGTTTAAAGGATTATCTACATTTGCCGTCGAAATGAGTGAATTAAGAGTAATACTACAACGCGCAGATAAAAATAGTATCGTATTAGGAGATGAATTATGTTCGGGTACAGAATATGAATCTGCTTCAAGTATTTTTGTTTCAGGAATACAATGGTTAGAAAATAAACAATCTACATTCATTTTTGCTACACATTTACACAACATTGTTTCTTTTGATGAAATAATAAATATGAAAAATGTTTCATGTAATCATATGAGTGTATATTATGATTCATATAATGATACATTAGTATATGATAGAAAATTAAAAGATGGTTCAGGTGATTCAATATATGGTTTGGAGGTATGTAAATCTTTACATTTACCATACGATTTTTTGGAAAATGCATACGAAATAAGAAATAAATATATGAATAAAAATAATAATTTACTAACAAATAATATTAGTCGATATAATTCAAAAAAAATACTTTCTACTTGTGAGATTTGTAATATAAATCCCGGTACAGAAATACACCATTTGATTCCACAACGAAACGCAAATGAAGATAATTACATTGATCATTTTCATAAAAATCATGTAGCAAACTTAACATCAATATGTGAAAATTGTCATAATAAGATACATAAAGATAATTATGAATTGAAGAAAATAAAAACAACCAAAGGTTATATGTTTACATTAATTAATAATACGTTATAATTATATAAACAATATCACATTGTTTATATAATGGAACGCGTAGATATGCAACAAAACTATGAAGAATATTGTAAAGAAAAAGATAGATTAGATATACATAAAAATATTACTACACTTTGTAAGTGTCTACCTTCTGATAGTGTTAAAATACCTCATCTAATATTTTATGGACCTCCTGGCATAGGTAAATATTCACAAGCACTTTACTGCATTCGTAAGTATAGTTCATCTTCTTTAAAATATGAAAGAAAAATGGTAGTAACATTTGATAAAAATGAATATATTAATGTTATAAGTGATGTACATTATGAAATAGATATGGAATTATTGGGTTGTAATTCTAAAGGTTTATTTCAGGAAATGATGAAAAATATTACTGATATAATTATTACAAAATCAAATAAATTTGGTATAGTATTATGTAAAAATTTTCATACTATACATCCTGAACTACTTGATATTTTTTATAGTTATATGACAAATTCTTCATATTATAATATAAAATTTTTTATATTAACTGAAAATATTTCTTTTATACCAGATAACATTATAAATATATGTAAATCAATACATATAGAATGTCCTACGAAAACAAATATTTCAAAAATAACGTCAATTAAAGATAACGAAACAATTTTTAATTTAAAACAAAAAAAAAATGACTGTATTATTAATTTACACGAAAATATAGTAAATAAATTAATTAATAAAATTACAGATGTTGAAGATATTAATATGGGAAAATTTCGTGAAACTATTTATGATATTTTAATCTATAATATAAATGTTTATGATGCAATTTATGATATACTATATTATCTAATAGATAAAGAATTTATTAGCGAAAAACAATACTATGATATTATGTTACATGTTAATAAAGTATTAAAACAATATAATAATAATTATCGACCGATTTATCATTTAGAGAATATATGTTATTATTTAATTAATAAAATACATAATGAATGATGAAATAAAAATAAAAAAATTTTGTGATTTATTTGAAATTACAAATTTAAATGATATTGATGAAGAATATTTACATAAAAAATATAAAAAATTAGCATTGAATTTACATCCCGACAAAGGTGGAACTAATGAAGAATTTCAAGAATTACAGGAAGGTTACGATACATTATTGCTTTTATACAAAATAAATTATGAAAATGATTCATCAAATAACATAAATATTATGCAATATATCTTAAAATTTCAAACTAAATATCAAGAACCTTTAAATAAAATATTAACATTTTTTGGAAGTAAATTTCACAATTTTTCTATTCAGTATTTAGAAACACTAGATTTAAATACTATATCTTTCTTGTATTTATTTTTACAACAAAAATCATTAAAAGGTTTTGTAACTAATGACATAATAGATAATATTGAAAAAATATTAAAAAATAAAAAAAATAGGCATTGTATATTTAAAAAAGTGACGTTAAAAGATATTATTGAAAAAAATATTTATCGTTTTCAGTATAAAAACGAAACATTTTTTGCTCCTATGTGGCACTGTGAAGTTGATTTTGAAACATCTAATAATGAAGAATTTTCTGTTCAATTTATTCCAATATTACCTGATAATGTTTGGATAAATGAAAACAATGAATTATGTATTTTTTTAAAATTACAATTCGATAATACATTATTACTTTCTGAATATGTAACCATAAATATAGATAATTATGAATTTAATATATTGTCTTCAGAAATGAAATGTATAAAAAATCAATTAATCATATTAAAAAATAAAGGGTTATGGAAAATACAACAAACAGACATGTTTAACGTAAATGAAAAAGGTGATGTAAAAATATATCTTGAATTTGATTAATTAATATATAAATATGTATTAAATGTTACATACATAGTAATACATATGAATAAAATAGAAATAGGTACGAAACTTGATTTCAGTAACGTGCTAATTCGTCCCAAACGATCGATTATTAACAGTCGTTCAGAAGTTACTTTAGAACGTGAAATTACTTTTGGAGTGTCAAAACAAAAATGGAAGGGTGTACCCATTATTTCTGCAAATATGGATACTACTGGTACATTTGAAGTATATCAATGTCTAAAAAATCACAAAATTGTAACTGCATTACATAAATTTTATAAATTGGAAGATTTT
>MDSZ01052561.1_pt1 | contig 19878 bp, 17 predicted proteins | sample 811201 | NCBI WGS metagenome assembly MDSZ01 (sample SAMN05326647, study PRJNA326480) | marine metagenome | isolation source: seawater | place: Indian Ocean: North | collected 2010 | reverse complement strand
TAAATTTGCTGCTGATTTTAGCGATGAAGAAGTATTGCAGTGGGGTATGCTTCGTGGACCTGCCCCAGATCCTGCTGGGCCTTTTTACTACGAAAGACTTGAAATGGTTCAAAATTTGGTTGGGTTTACAGACTTTTTAAGTTCAATGACAAATTTAGATTCTAGTCTTAGTGGGATGAATGGCATGCGAGAGATGCTCTTGGACGCAATATATTTATCAGTGCATAACATTTCTTCAAATTTAGTGTATCCTGTAATAGATTTAAATTGGTTGGGTGTTGCTAATCAGACTGGCTTTGGCTCACAAGTGGTTGAATCGGATCCGCCGCTTCAAAGTTTCAACGTTGACTGGAGACCGGGAGTAGAAAAAATAATAATTGTGTTTAGTGATGAAGATCCACAAAGCTATATGGAGCCGCTATTGGAGCTAGATGATGTAAAGAGCGCCTTGTCAGGTACTCCTCAGCTTAAATTGTATACTTTTTCTAGAGCTGGTTCAGACAAAGAGAAGTGGGAGCAGTTATCTGATGCTGGGGGTGGGGAGTGGTTTCAATTATCAAATAACCCAACTACAATGTATAATAATTTAATGCAAATCTTAGATGAAATTTGTAAAGGAGAAACAAATGAGTAAAGAACATGAAGAGCTAAGAAGGCAAATTGAAAAAACAAAAAGAGATTTGGAAAAACAAAGAAAAGAAAATATTAAATTAAAAGACGAAGTAGAGTCTTTGTGGGGCCTTTTAGATGAGATGCATGCCTCTGATGTAAAAAATTGGAGCCACCTATTAGAAAAAATTGAAGAGGATGCCATTCTAAAACAATTGATGACCACAACTAAAAAAGTTGATTGTTAAGAGGTAAAATGTTTGTTGAGAGGAATAATATTTTTGTTTGCGCTAACATCCTGCGTTACATGCTCAGGTCATGGCCCAAATGTATTTTTTTCCAACGACAATAAACCTCTGTATGCAAGTTCGCTTTGCATGCCTGATAAGCCATCACCACAGATGGTAATTATTCCTTTTTTTGAAGAAGCCAGTCAAGTAATGCCTAATTGTGAAGTGCATCCAAAATATAAAACAGCGCTGGCGATGATGATATTTTATCACAAATGGGTTGAATATTTTGGTGATCGTGATTTTGCTGTGCGTGGAATGCTTCAAAAAGTAATGATTCGCTGGGGTCTTGAAAAAAGAATTAGCACAAGAGGCTTTAGTTTAGATGGTAAGCGTTTCTCAAGTCGCACAATTATTGGTAAAGTTGAAGCTAAGGACATTATATGGGTTTGGAAAGGTTATGGTACTAAGATATCAGAAAGCGCATTAGCTCATGAGTTAGTGCATTTAGCTTTAATGGCTAAGCATGGCTCGCCTGATGCTGATCATGAGGGTCATAAGTATCGAGGTTGGACACCAGCACATTCAGCCATGATTGTTAGTGCGAAAAGAATGATGCGCGCTTTTAATTTATAGGAGGGTATTATGTGAGTAGATTTACAAAATTAATGATTGTGTTGACCATTGCTGCTTTTATTTCTATGGGCTTACCTTGGTTTTGTCCTGAAGCAATAGGCAAACAACCAAAGTCAAAGTTTTATGATTTTAATGATCAGATAATTGATGGTGAAATAAAAAAACCCACAACACTCTACACAGATGCCAGAGATAGAGTAAAGTTTGATAGACTAATGAAGCTTAAAAAAAGCTTTTTGCCTAAGTTATTTGCAACAGCTAAAGAAAAAGTTTTTAAGTAGAACTTAACTATTTATTATATGCAAAAACTATTTGAAGACTGGCGCCAGTATCTAAAAGAACCTGATGATTATAGGAAATTAACATCTGAAGATCTTCCAGAACCTGCAGTGTTGATTCCTGGCGCAGCGCAACTGTTGCGATCAATGATCGCTGGAATAAGAGGAAAAGCTGCGCAGGCGCTTGGCCCGAAGATCATGCGGAGCCTCTCAAATTTTGTAAATTCAAAATTTTTTGAAAAAGCGCTTTATTACTTTTTGGTTAGTACGGATTTTGCTGCTTTCGCGCTTACACTAGGCCTCAAGATGCGTGACATAGAAGATCCAGAAGACGGCCTTCGAGCGCTCAAAGAGTGGTTAGTTGACAGGGGAGTGCCGCTTGTTCTTATTGGCGCGCTCTTTACCCATTTAAGGAAAAGATCTTCTCGTTTGCAAAATATGCGATGGTGGGATATACGAATGATAGCGGCTGGTTATCTCTTGTTTAAAACATACAAATTTTTAATAGCTTACCCTAGAGAGCTAGCCGGCATTGGCACGGGCGCATCAGAGCAAGATCAGAAAAGAGCTATAGATCTAGCTTATGAATTTTCACAAAAGAAACCAGAAATTAATTCGCAAAGCCAAGAAGAACCATTTGTTTTGACACCTCGAACCGATCCTTTACTTGATGTTTTATTTGAAAATTGGCGAAGATATCTTAATGAATATGGCGCTGCTGGTATGGGTGGCAATATTGCTACTCTTGCGGGAGCTGGTCGAGTGCCAATGCCTTCAGTGCAACAAGATTATAAAGGTGTTGAATTTACCGATGGCGATGACATACAAAAATCTTGTAAAGCTGTCATTTGCAGAAATGGCAAAGTACTTTTGTTGAAAAATGAAAAAGGTTGGGATTTGCCGGGAGGTCATATGAAGCAAGGAGAGTCTGTGTTTAATGCCCTTAAAAGGGAAGTTTTTGAGGAGACCGGGTTAACAATCTTGAATCCCACTAATTTAAATTACAGTCATGGAAATAAAAATTTTTTTTCTTTAGAATTGCCAACAGATGATATAAAATTAAGTGATGAACATAGCGAGTATGGTTTTTTTAGTTTACAAGATATTCCTAACATGAACAATGTTGCAGACTTTTACAAAGAAGCTATATATAGAACTTTAGGAATGCCGGGAGATTAAATTGAAAGAACAAGAAGAAACAGATAAAAGAATCCTTCCACCAGAAAAATGGCGAAATCTTGGTACTCCTAGAAAAGATCTATGTTACGATGAGGACGAAAAAAAATGTGGTCCGCGTGATATAAATATAGCATTTAAAGATACGGATACTAATGATCCTGCAACTGAATCAAATCCTATTTGGTCAACATTTGATAAAAAGTTAAAAAAAGATGGTGTTGGGTTAATTTGGGGTGGTTTATCTTGGGATGATGGGTGGACTTATTTTGCGCGACCTGCAAAAGGTTATGTGTGGTCTGGTGAGACAGGGACTTCAACTCGCAAGGTCGGAGAGCCTACACCAGAGCCAGAGCCGGAACCAGAGCGACAGAAAAAACCAAAAAAAATTGATGATTTAAAACCGTGTAGTAGCTTTAGCATGGCGATAGATAAGTCGAAAGGAAGGAGGCACAGGAATAGGAGCAGATCTAGATTTATCAAAACCACAAATCCAAGATTCCAAGGTGACTCTGGGGGTGATTTTACACCTTATAAACAAAAACTTATGAAATTGGGTCTTTGTAGTTTTGATGAGTTTTATGATGCAATAGTAAATTGTTTTGGTGACGAATGGCGAGAGAGAGTATTGCCATCTTATGGTATGGATTATTTTTTCCGTGATGAACATGAGCGCGCTTTTAAAATATTAAAAAATAATCTAGAACGCAACACATGCCCTGAAGAAACTGGAAGGCCACCAATTTTAGATCCTGATCCGGCACCTGTTCCAGAGCCTGAGCCAGAACCAGAGCCAACTCCAGAGCCAGAAGAGTCTGCAAAACCGATTGACTTACCGGAGTATGATTTAAGGGCTAGCAAGGGCCCGCGCACTCCCTCAGCGTATGTTGACGTAAGAAGAGGCTTTTTAGAGTACGGTAAAGATGATCCCATGAATATTTATCCTGAGGGTGGTGTAAAAGATGGACTAGACTCTGAGATGGCAGCGCTGTTTGGAGAGGGCTATACTTGGAAAAAATATAAGTCAGATAATTATGAAGATCTAACAAAGCAGGTAGTCATAGCACGGCTAGATAGGACTGGTGATATAGAAGCTGATATTGATAAGAAACCAGAAATATTACGTGGACAGCAACCATCATTGGAAAAGAAAGACAAAGTTGTGTCGGCGCCTACTGTGTGGCCAATTCACGTTGCCAAATCTTTAAAAGAATTTTCTAATACCTATAATCCACAAAAAGATTACGAAGCTATTATCTTCTTCGACTCAGATTCTCAAAAAAACAATGTGAGATCTCAGCAAGAAAGATTCCAACTAACTTTACCAGATGAAGAAGGGCTAAATACAATACCTGATAAAACACGTGATATGCTGGAAAGAAGGCTCGGCCTAACAGGAATAGGTGACAATCAAGGCGCCTTTGGTGTTGTGGCTAAAAACCCATATGAGGGCTTATCCTCTGGGGGCGCAGAGACAGTTGACAAAGCCTTGAATGTGTGGTCTAAAAAAATCAATCAAGCTTCAGAAGGTGGCAGGCCGAGCGCACAAAGTGTGTTACACGTCAAAGATCAGAAAAAACGACCTTTATTTTGGGCTAAGGGAGATCCAGGGGCCGCTGACTTACCAAAGAAAAATTATGTAATAACACATGATGAGAGAATTATAGAAAGAGCGAAGAGCGCCGGTCTAGCTACCGGCAAACTCTTAGTATCAACAGCTTCAGCAAAAACTAGAAAAATGGCAGGCGGAAGTCCTGTGGCTACTAAACCTTTACAAATCAACTTTAAGGTTGGCGAATCTGATAATAGTCTAGAGATAGGTCGTATTTATTTCTTACCAAAAAACGGTGGTATACTTTCAAAAAGTGAAAAAGTTCTTTTTGATAGATTGGGTATAAAATCTAGAGCAGCAGACCCAATAGCAACAGGAGGCATACCTGGGCCACGTGGTGGCACCCCTGGGGCAGAGGGAAGATATGACGATGTAACTGCAGCAAGGATGGACCTTAATACTGAAAAAACAAATTTTGTCAAGTTGCCAGACTACACCAAGAGTATAAGAGATAACTCACCAACAAGAGAAGAAATGCCTCGATGGAGAGGAGATGATGAAGCGCATGACGAATATTTAAAGCGTAGCAGAAAAATTTGGGGTTCATCTGAAAGAAGCGAGGCGCCCGAAGATGAACGCCCTCGACGTCCAGATGAGGAAGGCGAACCTGAAGAACCGGTTGATGATCCATTTCGAGACCGGTCTGCAACAAATCCAATGCCGCCGGCACGGTGGAGAAGTCTGGGGGTATCAGCTGATGAAGTATGTCTCGATGATGAGATCTGTGAAGAACGTTTCGTTAGGCTCTCTTTTAGCGACGAAGACGGTAAGCCGGTTGGTGAAGATTGGGCAGGGTGGCCAGGACTTGATCAACTTTATAAAGAACAAAATATAAGTGTTGTGCATGCCGGCCAGCCATGGAGTGATAACCATTGGCGGTATATTGCAAAACCACGAAGAGGCTATCAATGGCAGGATGCTGTTGATTCAGACTCGCTAGAAACTATTGAGACTGACGCTACTGACGTTTTTGAACCCGAGGAACGAGTTCCTGATCCTCCAGAAGAGCGCGGCGAGGCAGATGTCGTTGACCGTGAACCCCTTGAGGCCTCTCAAGAATATGCCCCTAAAAGAGATGACCAGGTGCATAGTTTTATTGTAGGTGATTTGAAGTCTGGTGGTAGTGTGTATAAACAACATCAACCAAATATTATAACTGGGCATGGCGCATCGATGAATAAGCCAATATTAGCATTGGTTCAGTTGATGAAATATAAAGACCAGCCAACTAAACAATTAACAAACGAAGAATTAAAAAATATGTTGGCTTATTATGATACTTTAGGTGGTTCAAATTATATTGCTAAGGTGGTTTCTGACAGAATTAAACAGCGTGATAGAAGAGGACAATTGATACGATCAGTTCAAAGAAAATTAAAAAGAACAGGATTTCCGCTTGGCGTAGTGTTAAAGAGTGACACGGAAAAGTATCTGCAGCAGTTAGGTCTAAATCCAAAAATGGGTATTAGATTCAAACCAGGCGATAACAAACAATCTGCTAGAGATTATTTTGATTTTATGAGACTTATCCATGATAAAGAAAAAATTGCTGAATTGGGCATTAAGGATGAGGTCAACAAAGTTTTATACTTTATGACTAGAACTGGCTTAGAAGTCGGTGGTGATAGGGAGAGTAAACGATGGCCTGGCTATGTAAGAGCTTTAGAAGAAGCTGGCTATAGCATTTCTAGTTTGTATGGCAAGGGTGGCTTAATTAAGAAACGTTTTCATTACTCCCTTGTTATAAACAACCAGTATTTAGTTTCTATGTATACCAAAACAAAACCTGGTGTGATGCTATATAAGGCCGGTGGCTTAAATTCTGACGAGGCTAAAAAAGCTCGGGCCCATCATAATTGGTTTACTAACAAATTAGTTGAAATATTAGATGGGGTAATACCACGAAGAGGAGCTTCGACAGAGGAGCCAATAGAAGAAAGTTTAAATTTAATATTTAATTATATAGATGAATTAATGGAGTAAAATAATGAGTTGGTTGATTAACAGATATAATAAAAAATCATCAAAAAAATATGGTTGGCATCCCTCATGGTTGATACCAACATCAAATAAATTTGATTCAAATCTTATTGAAGCGATTAAGTTATTTCAGTATAAACACGATTTAGCTGTTGATGGTAAAATAGGCCCAAATACATTTCGAAGACTACTGGCAAATAAAGATTTACAGCAAGCTGATAATTATATTCTTTGTAATGGTGAACAAGTCGATATCCAGTGGGATGTAAAACAAGATCTAATGCCCTCAAGCTGTTATAGAACTTGGCGAAGAGAGAGGAAACCTAATATGCTTGTAACACATTGGGATGCGACAACCTCTGCAGAAAAATGTAAACGTGTTTTACAAGCGAGAAAAATCTCTACACACTTTTGTATCGACAATGATGGTGTTATACATCAGTATGTTGATACAAACAACGTTGCTTGGCATGCTGGCCGTGTTAACAACTATTCAGTTGGCATTGATTTTTCTAATGCATATTATACAAAATATAATTCATGGTATGAAAAAAACGGATTTGGCAAAAGACCAATCCTCAAAGATAGTAGAGTTCATGGAATTAAATTAAAACCACATCTGGGCTATTATAAGATACAACTAGAGGCCTACAAAAAACTAATTGCAACATTGTGTAACCATTATGATATACCGCTGCAGACTCCCTTGATTGATGGTGTAGTACAGGAGGCTGCAAGAGGTAAGTATAATGGTATTGTATCTCACTACCACCTTACAAGAAAGAAAATTGATTGTGCCGGTTTGGATCTTAGGGGTATTGTTGATCAACTGAGCTAATCACTTCTAGACGATGGCCTTTAGCCATGTCAACCAAAGCAAATCTTGTTGCTAGACCCTCATTAATCCAAAATATTTCATAAGTCCTACCATCTAGTGTTCTTTTAACAATTCCAATAGGTTTTTCATCTTGGTTGTTAAGACCCTTAAGGGTTACAATGTCTCCCGGATTTATGTTCAAAGATTTTACTCCAGTTGTCAACTATATATATAACGTAATAGAAGGTTTTAAAATGTTATCTTGTAACGGAAAAATATTTAAAAAATTTATATTCTTCACATCTATCTTTTTCTTGTTTAGTTTTGTGATAAACATGTTGTTCGCGGCTGCTGCTTTTAGGTCTTCTAAAGCTAACACTGAGATGAAAGCAAGAGAAATGGTAGAAATAAAAATACAACAAGAGAAAATTCTAAATTATTTAAAAAAAGTGGAGAACAATGTTGACGAACCCAATTGATTTACAAGCTTTTAAAGATTGGTTTACTGTAATAGTAACAGCAGTCGCTACAATTGTTGGTATTATTTTGTGGATTCAGTCTATAAACGATCCAAAATTTTTAGAAATTGAAAAAGAAATGCAACTTTTACGCCAAGAAGTTGTTAAGATACGTGATAATAACAATGAAATCTTAAGGATTGTTGGACGTCTTGAGGGTAAGTTAGAAAAATAGTTTACCAGTCGCAGGAATATCTTTTTTTGCAATCCTCTAACGTATTGCTATTATCAAAGCTGCCGCATGGCGAGCTATTATAATTGACAACTCTAGAGTTATTTTTAGTTAACTGATTTAGAAACCAGATAGCAGCTGTAAAAATAAATAATAATTTCATTTTTTTTCCTCACTAATAATATAAAAACAATTTCATGTATGATAAAATTTAAAAACTATTTAGTGTATGGAATTTAAATATGAAAAATAGCTCTATCCTCACAATCAATGATACACTACAGCAAAACATTTGGTCTGGTGAGAACTTAAAGCCTGAAATTTCTAAAAAACTTATAGAGATTGCAACAAAATTCTTTGAAGACCTAGAACTAGGCGTTGAGTTGGAAGATATTACTTTTACAGGCTCACTTGCAAACTATAACTGGACTAAACACTCAGACATAGATCTTCATATGATTGTTGATTTTCAAAAAATTGACGATAATATAGAGTTAGTAAGAGAATTTTTTAACGCAAAGACGGCGCTATGGAACAAAACCCACAATATTTTTGTCAAAGGCTATGAAATAGAGCTTTATGTTCAAAATTCTACTGAAGACCATCACTCAACTGGTGTTTGGTCCGTAAAAAATAATGATTGGATCGCTAAACCAAAGAGATTAGAGCCTGAAGTTAACACTGATATGGTAAAAAGAAAGATTAATTCGTTTATTGACATGATTGATAGGGTTGAAGATGTATTTGAAGACAAAGATTACAAGAAAGCAAACCAAATGGCTATCAATTTAGCAAGAAAAATTAAAAAATTTAGACAATCAGGCTTAGAACAATCAGGTGAGTACTCAAATGAGAATTTAACTTTTAAGTTTTTAAGAAATAAGGGTCATATTAAGACGTTATACGATGTTAGAGACCGGTCCTACGACAAAATGATGTCTATTGAGGGTGATTTTGATAAAAAATTTCAAATTTTTATTGATAAACCAGAAAAAAACAATAAAAAAGGCTTCAATAAGCTTTTTGAAATAGAAAAATTTCAAATTTTAGCAAAAAAACGTCGGGATCGCGGAAAAAAATGGTTTATAGGCTATGGTAAGCAAAAAGCTGGGGCTCCGTACACAATAAAACCTAATTATAAGAGTGGAATAAGTGCGCCGCCGGCTGGAGAATGAAGCATATGCACAGAATGTTCAAAATTAACGATACAACCGGTCGCTGTGGTGACGTAACGAAGCATGCTAGCGTATTTTTACCCTATGCTCAAAAAAGATTGGGGTTTAACAAGCCAGTTGGTGTAAATTTTATATCTGATCATGAAAATGCAAAGAATCCACTTGGAAAAACAGCTTATTATGATCCAAATAGTATGCAAATAACAATTTTTGTTGATAAACGACATGTAAAAGATATTTTACGCTCACTTTCGCATGAATTAATACATCACGCACAAAATTGTAGAGGTGAATTCGACAAGCATCACGAAACAGGTGATAATTACGCTCAAAAAGACCCACATATGCGCAAAATGGAAGCAGAAGCCTATTTATTGGGCAATGGTTTGCTTTTTCGCGATTGGGAAGATAGTATAAAGGAAAATTTGACTATGAAAAAAAATAAAAACATAAATGAAGCAGATTTTTTCTCTGGTGATCGAGAAATTGTGTTAGACCCTAAATTTGATCTAAGAAGATTTCTACCAAGCAAACAAGAAATGGAAGATCACATCAAGAAACTAGAACAAGAGAAAGAACTCGAAAGAGAACGCGAATTTGAGCGTAAGAAAGCAGATCGCTTAAAGAAAGCAGAAGATGACGCACGGATGATGGATCCTAAGTCCTCTTTCGCTACTGATTTTTTAGATGCTTACGGATTAGAGGAGAATAACGCAATGTCTAGAATAAATGAAGAGCCAAAACCAGATTTTCCAGATGTGGATGCAGATGGTAATACAACTGAGCCTATTTCAAAAGCTCAAAAAGATAAAAAAGAAAAAGAAGGCGATCGCAGGCATCCTGGCGATCACGGGGGACGGCCCGGGCGCCGGCGTCGAAAGGAAAAAGAGGATAAAAAGAAGAAAAAAGACCAGAAGAAAAAAGACCTCTCAAAAGTTCCTCCTCAGCTTAGGGCGACTATGAAAGAAGGCGAAGATGAAACAGTTGACGAAGCACATTGTGGTAGTGGCAAGAGAGACGATGACGAGAAAAAAGATAAAGAGCTTGAAGAGAGTGTTTTTGCTCCTAATCACTATTGTGTGCACCATGGTGGCGTTTATTTAGAGGGTGAAGTAAGACTTGGCAAAGTTCTTCGTCATAATTGGAACGAGGCGCTTCAAAAAGTTACAAAGTATGATATGCAGTTTGAAGACGGTACAATTGTTGAAAATGTTAAAGCAGAAGATATTCTTGTTACTGAAGCCTCTCTTGCAAAAGAGCATGGCGGAGACGGAGAAAAACATTCTCCTATGAAACGTGATGATGATGAAAAGAAGAAAAAGAAGAAGAAAGTTCTTGTCGATGATGATGACAAAAAGAATGAAAATTGGACTCGTGGAAACAAAAATGACCTTCTTTTCGAAAGATTAACTAAAATGTGGACTAAATAAGAGGTATTTTTATGGGTGGCGCTGGTGGACATATGTGGCATCCTTTTGATTGTCCTGATGTAAATTCAGGACAAGATTTGATTAATTTTTTTCAAAATTCGATTGAATCTATCAAAAGGAACCCCGCAGCTTTAAAAATTGATGGTGTTAACCTTAGTTTTCGAGTAAGAGAAAACCCTGGGGCCCCCTCTGGCTATGAATTTGTAGTTGATAGGGGCTCTATGAAACCTCTTGACGTTGAAGGAGTTACCGCTGATAATGCCAGTGAGCGTTTCGTGTTACCGGATGGCTCTGTGCATGGAATGGTTGGGGCTACTAGCATCTTACTCGGAATTTTTAATGCTGCCATAGGAGATATCCTACCAGAATTGAAAGAGCTAGGCATGCTAGAAAATATAGGCCCATTTGCAAAATATTTCAATACAGAATTTGTTCTTAAGAAAATTAATGTTAAAGAATACCCTTTTAATTTTATTGCTTTACATGGTGTCAGTCAATTTGCTAAAAAAGGACCTAAGAGTAGACATGGCGTACCCGCTGATTTTAATCAAGATGCTTTAGAGAGGGTAAAAGACAAAGTGCGACCTTTTGCCAGTAAAAGCGATTTTCGTGTTTATACTAGCATTCCGGCGCAGGTTAAGAAAAGTGTATTGTTAGACGATGCTTTAAATAAACAATTTACAATCGTATATAAGACCTTGGTGCAAGATCCGGAAGAGCCTGGTGAGTTAGGAGCAGGTGAGGGTTCAACTAAGCCTTTAAAAGTCTGGTTGGCAGATGTCAAAAGCAACCCTGTTAATAAAAAAGTAAATATATCAGATAAGATGAGAGAGATATATCCTAGCATGGGGAAGTCTCAGACGCCATATGCAAAAAATATATATTTAGAAGTCTTGAAAGGAACAGCAATATCAGATATCGCTGGTGGACCAGAGGATATAGAACCAATTGTTGATGCGGTTGTTGTTATGCATGCAACTAGACATTTAGGGAACGCTGTTTTAGATGCATTAGAATCGGAAGAGTTTGGGCCTGCCAGAGACCAGGAGGGCGTTGTTGTTAAGGACCCTGAAATATGTGGTGGGACATCTTTTAAATTTACCGGTGATTTTATTGTGGGAGGCCTAGCATCAACATTTGAAGAGGCGAAATACAAAACAGGAAGACTGTTGGAAAGTTTTGCAGTAGAGGCCGGCCCGGTGCATGAACAAAAAAGTTCAGGGGGTCATGTTATTTTGATTCCAGGAGGATTTAAGCCTCCTACTGTTGGTCACTACTCATTAATCAAAAATTATGAAAAAAACTCCGACGTCATTAAGGTTTATGTGATAACTGGACATGGAGATAGGGATGGTGTCACTTACCAACAAAGCATGCAAATTTTTAACACCTATGGTGGTTTTTCTGATAAAGTAGAGTTCTTAGAATCTCCATCTAATGATGGGGGTCCAATGAGAACTTGTTTTAAGATGTTGGAAGTTGATCCTGAAAAAAATATTAAACGCCCTGTAAGATATCCTGAGATCTCTGAAAAATACTCTAATGCTGTCTTTGCACTTGGCGCAGGTGATAAAGGAAAAGACCCGGATAGAATTAGGGGTTTTGCAAATTATTTCGCTAACAATCCGGATAAAACTTATCTAGATATTAAAACTTCTTTTTTTGAACCTGCAGAAGCTTTAGAAGTAGAGGGTAAAGCAGCTTCCGCATCTAGAATGAGACAAGCTTTTGCTGAGGGCAATTGGGATTTATTTAAGAAACTTATGCCTGATGATAATTTTTATGATGATGTTGTGCAAATATTAAATAAACAAGATTCTGGCCCTGAGATGGTGGATCAGGAATTAAAAGAGAATTTTTTTTTAAAGGGCCCGCTATTTTCTTTGGTTGATGAAGTTATATCAGAAAGAAAAATGACCCCCTCTGAAAAAAGAAAAGATACAGCGCTAAAGAAAAAGATGGATAGAGCCGGGGTCAAACAAAATTTTATTGATCGCTACGGGAAAGAAAAGGGTAAGAATATTTATTTTGCTACAATTCGAAAAAATGCCATGGCAGAGCAAAACCAAGAATTAGAAGAACAAGAGATGGCCACTGGTCAAGGAAGAGAAGAGTTAGAAAACGTAGTTAACAATTTAGTAAGGAATATTTTAAAAAGCATGCCAGAACTAACAAACGCAGCAAATCTAAAATCTAAAAATTTAAATTATGAGAGTGATATTGAAGGACCAATTATTGATTCAATTCTCTCACAACTTGATAGTCTTAGAAATAAAGTTGGTAGCGTAGTTACAGAAATGTCTGGGATGGCAGCAGGCGCAGTTGGAGGATTTTCAGGACCCATAGGAGTTGAAGAAGATGAAGAACAAAAATCTTATCGAAGAAGTTAGGCTAAGACGCTTAATACGAGAAGCAATAAAAATAAAATTTAAAAATGTTAAAAAATATCAAAATCTTGAAGAGCAAAAACTAAGAAAAATTATCAGAGCTTTAATAGTTGAAGGTGATTTAGATTCTGATACAAAGCCAGCTCCTTACGCCTCAACTCCAATCAATGCCTTAGCAGATGCATTCAATCAAATATTGCCGGTCTTGAAGGCTGGCTTGCGAAAATTAGCAAAGCCTGAAGAAAGACTTTCATACAGAGCACATGTGTTAGGAAAATTTGGTTCTATTTTTAATAATCTTGAAGGCTTGGATTCAGCTGTTGCGCCCAAGGGAGCGATTGGAGAGGGTGATCTTCAAGAGCAAGAAGAAGATGACGAGGTTACTATTACGATTGATGATCCAGATAGAATTATGCCTTCTGATGGCAAAGAAGACAATAGATTTAGACCAAAAGAAAAGAGTCCAGAGGAGACAACTGAAGAAGAGTTTGAATCCTTTAAGCTAGCGGGTGAGAACCCTACTGGAGCAAGAGTTGCCTTTGAAACCATTAATGATTCAAACATTCAACAAGTCTTAGCTGATAAAAGAAAATTAATTGCATTTGATCCAGAATACAAAGATCAGTTTAAGAGATATGCAATGTATAATGCAGGACTATGGTTAGCAACTTATGAAAAAGAGTTAGCTGATTCGCTAGGTCAAGAGCCAGCCTTTACGGATCCTGGAGTAGAAAAGCCTTTTGGTGCTCAAGTTTCAGGACAAGCTGAGGAAGCTGCTACTGATTTTGGTGATATTGAAGCGCTAACGGACGTAGCATAATATCATGTGGGAAAGCAAACGAAGCAGATTTAAAAAACCAGATCAAGATTTTTACAGCATTTCTAATAAACTAAGATCAACTGGGAAAATCGATGAAGTTTTTGAAATTAAATTATCTTCTTTGACGTTAGAGGAGATAATTGGATTACGTTTAGAACTAGCAGCTAAATCTGTCAACTACAAGCTTTATGGTTTGGATTTATGGCATTCAATAACAGATATTGTGCGTGATGGTATTTTAAAATATACATTTTCTGCTGCTCGAACAAAAGGCGAGATGGCTAGTTTTTTAGGTATCAACAAAGACAGCTTAAAAAAATATTTAAAAAAATACAATATTGAAAATTATTTTCAAAACGAAAGTCAGCAAACTTAGTGATTTAATAACTATATATTACAGATGGAGAAGCACTATGAGAATTACAAAATCTAGATTAAAACAAATTATTAAAGAAGAATTAGATTCTTTTCTAGCAGAGGACGACCTTGGTGAGTTGGATAGACTAACAGAACAAAATCAAAGTTGCCCTAAAGATGAAAAACAAGCGGCAGCTATGGCCAAAGTTCACCTTGAGCGCACGAATCAAATAAGCGATGCGTTCGAACTCATGGAATATTACGATGCTAATTGCCTTAAGGACATACGAAATGCTACTCCTAGCACCGTCACAGTCACATATGGAAATCGCATGACTATAATTATTGACGGCCAAACTAAACAAATTTAACAAGGATTATTAAAAATGAAAATTACAAAATCACAACTCAAACAAATTATTAAAGAAGAGTTAAGTAAAGTTCTTAATGAACAATCTTCTATTCCTTTCGTTAGCAGACAGGCCGGTGCAGGTATGATGAAGAAACCTGCAGGCTCTTTTTCATCACCAGATGTTGCTGTAGGACTTGGCGCGAAACCCACCCGTGATTTGGAAACTGGAGAGCCTATGGAAAAAGAGCCAGAAGTTGAAGTTAAAGATCTTAATGAATTAGAAAGTTGGCTGGGTCTTACGCGCAAAGAAGTCGATCAAATTTTAGCCGATTCTGGCTTAAATCCAAGAAAAAAGTGGTATCTTGACTTGCCAACTATGGATCCCAGAAGAGTTAAATTTAGAGAGTGGTATAGATGCGAAGTAGGAAAAGGACCATGCCAGTCAGCCTCAGAATATGCTAGAAAGCAAGTTGAGATGCTTAAGGGTGTTCTAAAAGATATTCCCATGGGTTCAGGCAAAATTGACGCTGCGCTTAAACAAATGCACTCAGCAGATCCTGTGCCTAAAGCGCCTATGCTTGCTCCTAGTCCACTAAGAAAGCCTAGATAGCATATATCTTGACTTCAAATTTTTAAATAACTATTTATTAACATGCAAGATATATTTGAGAATTGGAGAAATTTTCGAGGTCAAATTCTTTCAGAGGCTCCGTCTGGAGAAACAGACTATCAAAAGATACGCAAATCAGCAGAATATCAAGCTATAAAAGCACAGGGAGCGGGTAAGACTCTGCCTCCTGAGAGCGCAGTTTTATATCGCGATCTTGGACCGACTACAGCCGGCAGAGCAATAGGTGGTTTTGGTGGAGGAAAGGCTGAAAGATTTGCAACAGAAGAAGAATATATGGAGTGGCTGAAGAAAGCCAGATCCAAGCCAATACGTGGGTGGGGACAAGATCCAGGTACCATGACCCCTAAAGAATGGGCAAAGTCTAATAATTTCGATTATTATCCAGAAAAAACCACAAATTTTGATGAATGGAAGAGAATATTTGCACCGAAATTTAGATTGGTTCAGACAGGAAAAGGCTATGGAAGCTCGCCCGATGGGACAGAACTTATCCCAAGTAATGATACTAGAACAGAGGCACAATTACGCAGTGAATATGATGAACTAGTTAGAAAAAAAGACATGCAAGTATACAGGGCAGAACGATGGTACGGTAAAACTGCAAATGAAATGTTTCGCGGCACGGTAGGAGATAGGCCAGAGTTTGAGCCGGGGCTCCGTGCTGATCCCGGGCGGAAGGGTCCAAAAAGACAGACGCGTGCCTACTACTTAGATGAACTTAAAGAACTCATTGAACTTGATAAAAAAGCTTATAAACTAGCGCAAAAACAGGCGATGGATGTTTTAATGGTGGAGCTTAGTGTATTAAGCCGGATAGAAACAGAAAAAGGTCCTAGGATTGCTCGACAAGCATTGGGAGAACTTGAGCCTGAAGAAAGGATAATTACCGCCTTAGGAAAAAGTGATACACCAAAAATAACACGCGCTTTAGATAGTGGTGGTTTTTATGAGTTTGACGAGGCGCGCCAGAAATCGCAATTATATAATGCTTTTGAAGAAGCCATTGGCGAGGTTATGCCCAAGCATGTTCGAAAACAAAAAGCTGTAAGATTATTAGATAAAGCCGGCGCAAGAATCCCTGTGTATGGTTTTGATCTTAAAACAGAAGAAATTAAGTCTGCATCGCGTAAGGCGGCTCAGGAAGTTATTAAGAGTAGTGCAGAACTTACGCTAATTGCAGATCCAGAAGCATATTACAAGGGCAGTGTTTTTGATTATAGCAAGCGGACTCCTCGCGAGGTTCGTAATATTTTTATTAACTCTACAGATTGGAGTAAAAATTTACCATCTAACTATCTCAACCTTGACGCGAATATTACCAACGCGATGAAGCCCCTAGGCAATAGTTATGGCGCCCAGCGTGCGCGGCTCAACGACGTCTTTTCAGCCGCTGCTAGATCAGTTAAAGGGCAAGATCTTTTAGAAGAGCTAGCTAGTTTTGGTCTTGGTCCCCGAAGTCAGCGCGATGTAATCGCTAAAGGCTATGAGGGAAAATTAGTTAAAAAGATTATAAAAGTAGGTTTGCAAAATATAAAAAGACAAAATAGCGGAAAACCTCCTTTTGGAATGAAGCGATCAGATAATGCTGCCAAGCCAAGAAGAGGTGTCAAACCAGAATCTATTTTTACAAGAGGGGGTTTGGCCCGCAATAAAGTTCAGATATCACCCTCATACGATACTTATGCTAGAACAGAAGAGCTTATTGAATCAATTCAATCACAAATAGAAATTGAACATAGTATAAGAATGGATCCTGGAGACGCAGATGATCAGCGTAAAATAATTAAACAATTAGGATCGTTGCAGACACAGGAAACTATGAGGACTCAATTGAAGTTAGCGCAAGATCAATACCAGCCGGATTTAACTAAAGGGGGTCCTAAATATGCTAAAGAACAATTAAAATCTAGACTTAAGGCTCTACCATTTATTGGTCGTATTATAATCGCTGGTTTATTGACAGACTCTGCTCTACAGTCTTTCTTGTTTGGTTACGATGGCGCGCCACCTGGACCAGAGGGTTTCTTAAAATGGGTTGGAGCACCGTTTGAAAAGAAAGATGGCATGCCCTATATGGCTGCATCAATGACACCAATTCTTGGTGATTATTTAGGAATTAGAGATTTGTCTGATGTGATATTTCCTAGTTTTAGACAGCAAGTAGCTAATATGCAAAGAAAAGTTGCACAAGGCAAATATGAACGCGAGCAAGAGCGTCGTGAGAAAGGCTTTCAGCAAAAAGTTGGTGATTATGACGCGGCTGTTAGAGCTGCAGAAAGATCAGCTGAGCGATCTGATGGACGTCTAGTTGTCGATCCATCTGATCCTACCAGGCTCATACCACCGGAAGAGCTTCAAAAAAGAAGAGATGCTGCGAGAAGACGTATGATGGATGCTGGTCCTAGTCCTGGCTCTGGTATGCCTAGCAGACTACGTGAATCAAAAATAAAAACTAAAAGGCTTAAGATCACTTTAAAAAACTAGTTACTTTGGAGGTGCTGCTCGTGGGGTAATCTTTCTCTTAGCACAGCTGCTTAGTATTCCTCTTGGTATAGCTTATGCGCATATACTTGAGTGGGTGTTACACAAGTATGTTTTGCATGGCTTAGGAAAGAACAAAAAAAGTCGGTGGGCACCTCATTGGCACACTCATCATAAAAAATGTAGAAAGAATAACAATCATGATGATGACTATAGGCAGTTTATACTAAACAAGTCGTCGCGTCAAGAAGTTTTTGGATTACTAATTTTAGGTATACTACATTTACCTTTTTATACCGTTTCACCCTTATTTTATACTACTCTACTCTTTTGCTCTGTTAGGTACTATTTTCTGCATAGGAAGGCACATTTAGATACAGAATGGGGCAAAAAAAATCTACCATGGCACTATGATCACCACATGGGCAAAAATCAAAATGCTAACTGGGGCGTTACCACTGATTGGGTTGACAGATTAATGGGTACAAGAGTTAAGCATTTTAGTAAAGATAACACTATTTAAGAGTATGAAAACATTATTTGAAAACTGGCGCAAGTTCGTCAATGAAGAAGAGTCTAAGCCTGAAGAGATAGAAAAGAAAATTAACAGCAAGCTTGATGCAGAGGGAGGCGCCGCAGGATTAGAGCCTTTAGTTAAAGCTGCTCAAGAAATAGACCCTGACGCTACTGAAGAAGATGTTAAACAAATGTTAGACGGCATGTCCAATGTTGAACAACACGAAAAGGGTGATTATATCGATGCTAAAGATTTATCTGAAGTAGTTTCAACATTTTTAGAAATGAAAGAAGAATTGCTTGATGAAAAGAAAAAGAAAGCAAAGAAAAGAGATGCGTGTTATCACAAAGTTAAGGCCGGCGCCAAAGTATGGCCAAGCGCGTATGCTTCTGGAAGACTCGTTCAGTGCCGAAAAGTAGGCGCCGCCAATTATGGCAAAGGAAAAAAAAAGACTAAAAAAGAGTCAATAGAGTTGCAAGAGGGCAAAAGAATACCTCGTAAAAAGGGCCAGCCGGCTAAATCTAAAAAACATTCTGATCTTTACACAGATGAAGATCCAAAAGGTACAATTCACGGCCTAGGCTTCAAAGATGAAGCCACTGCAAGAGCTAGCGTCACAAAGATTAGAAATAGTAGTCGATCGCATGCACACAAAATACAAGCAGCAGTAGCAATGGAACAAAGAGCAAAAGCCGCTGGAAAAAGCGGACCAGCTTCAATATATCGAAAATACATTAACAGTAAAAAAAAGAAAAAAAATGAGTCTCTTTCTTTAGAAGATATCGTGATGGAGGAGATTGCTAACGTTCTCGATGAAAGATGTCAAAAAGGTTATAAGACTCATAAAACTCGAAAAACGAAAAAAATGTTTGGAAAAACATATAGAAACTGTGTTAAAGCAGAAGCTATTGAAGAAGACGATTCTAATCTTTTAGAAATTGAAGAAGAACTCGAAGAAAATCTGCGTGATTGGTTTGGGAAATCTAGCGGTAAAACTAAATCAGGAAAAAGAGTAGCCGGCTGGGTTCAAGTTGGTGGCAAATATGATGGTGCACCTTGCGCAAAACAACCAGGTCAGAAAACAAAGCCAAAGTGTGTTTCCTCTGCAAAAAGAAGAAGCATGTCTAAGAAAGAAAGAGAATCGGCAGCTAGAAGAAAAAGAAAGAAAGATCCTAATCCGGATAGAAGAGGAAAGGCAAAAAATGTTTCTACCGATCCACAGAGGAAGCGTAAGAAGAAACGTAAAAGCGAATAGGAATTTAAACAATGAAAATTACAAAATCATTTTTAGAAGAACTTATTAAAGAAGAACTGGATAAAGCAGAGAAGCATTTAGAAAAAATTATTAGAGAAGAACTAGATGCTGTTTTAAGTGAACAGCCTAATCCAGGGACCGGGGGGCTGGGTAGGTCGGACAAGTCCAAAATGACGCCGGCGCAGCGGCGCCGGGAAGCAGCTCTTTTAAGAAAATACGGTAAAAAAGGCTTGCAAAAGGTAAGAGATACGCAAGCGGCCAAGAAAGGTGATGTAGGCGCAAGAGCTAGGCTGGCTAAAGCTAAAAGAAAAAGAAAAGATCCTGGTGGAGGTGTAAAAAAATCACGACCACTTGATTTTAAAGTTAGCAAGCCTCCCTTCAAAGAAGATTTAGATGAAGATCTAATGCAAGAGTTATTAAATGATCCTCGCGAAGTTGTTATGTG
>MDSZ01026812.1_pt1 | contig 19879 bp, 19 predicted proteins | sample 811201 | NCBI WGS metagenome assembly MDSZ01 (sample SAMN05326647, study PRJNA326480) | marine metagenome | isolation source: seawater | place: Indian Ocean: North | collected 2010 | reverse complement strand
AAGATCAGCTGGCCACCACTCTTGGCTATCTGTCATTAATTTTAATAAATCTTTTTTTAAAGCTTTAAAATTTAATTTTTTTACTTCTTTTTTATAATCGAATCCTGGAAGTGGATTAGTTTTTGTATCATGTTGATGTAAAATATCTAAATTTATGCTATTAGGCCAGAGCCTTGCAGTGTTCGACTCTCCAGCTTTGGTAACCCCGCCATGCATAACCGGACACTTGCCATTATTATTTTTTTTATAATCTACACTCATAATCTTAGTTTACAATCATTCTAAAGTAAATGACAAGCGACAAACTGTCAATTTTTCAAATTTATAAAAACCTCTACATTTTTAATTTTTTTACCATTGGGTGCTTTAGGAATTTTTTGAATTACAACCTCATTTGCATTTATATCAATTAATTCACTAGTCTCACTATCATAAAAATGGTGATGATCTGAAACATTTGTATCAAAATAAGTTTTTTTTCCTCTTACTTCAACTTCACTTAAATGTCCTGCATCTTTAAAGGCGTGTACTGTATTATAAATTGTGGCGAGAGCAAATTTAGTCGTTGTTTTTTTTTCTAAAAGTTTATTTAGGCTTTCAACTGTAAAATGAAATGTCTTTTCCCTCTCAAATAAGTATTTAGCTATTTCAACTCTTTGTTTGGTAGGTCTTAATCCTGATGATCTTAATTTATTAAAAATATCTAATTTTTTCACGTTTTTAATGTTTTTTTTGTTAGTTTATAATTGTTCTAATATACAAATATATATAAAACTTTAACCAAATCAAGTAAAACAGTTTTTAAATCATGCAAAAAAACAGCTATAATTACAATGAGCTTATTTCGTGTGGAGAGGGAAAACTATTTGGTGAAGGAAATGCCAAGCTTCCATTACCTCCAATGTTGATGTTTGATAGAATTACTGAAATAAAAAAAGATATTGGTGAATTTAAGAAAGGGTTTATTAAAGCTGAACTAGACATTAAAGACAACCTATGGTTTTTTGATTGTCATTTTAAAAAAGATCCTGTCATGCCGGGATGTCTTGGCTTGGATGCAATGTGGCAACTGGTTGGATTTTACCTAGGCTGGATGGGAGAGCCAGGAAAAGGTAGAGCTTTAGGCGTAAATTCTGTAAAATTTACCGGAGAAGTTTTAAAAAATACAAAAATGGCTACTTATGAAATAAATATGAAAAGAATTTTAAAAAAGGAAGGAACAGCAGTTGGGTTGGCAAATGGTATTTTAAGCGCTGATGGTAAAATAATTTATACAGCTGAAAATTTGAAGGTAGGATTATTCAAATCATGAAAAGAGTTGTTGTCACTGGAATAGGTGTAGTCTCCTGTTTAGGAAATAATCAAAAAGAAGTTTATAAATCTCTAATTGACTCTAAATCTGGAATTACATTTTCTGAAGAGTACAAAGAGTATAATTTAAAAAGTCATGTTCATGGAAAACCAAACATAAAACTTGAGGAACATGTAGATAGAAAATTTATCAGATTTATGGGGCCTGGGTCAGCTTATAATTATATTTCTATGAATGAAGCTGTAAAAGATTCAGGTTTAGAAGAAAAAGATGTTAGTAACGTAAATACTGGAATGATAATGGGATCTGGCGGACCATCAATTGAAAATGTCATCTTAGCTGCGGATAAAACTAGAGAAAAAAGTCCTAAAAGAATGGGTCCTTTTGTTGTGCCAAGAACTATGTCTAGCACCGCATCAGCAACTCTTGCAGTACCTTTTAAAATAAAAGGTGTTAATTATACAATTAGTTCAGCTTGCGCAACTAGTGGTCACTGCATTGGTAACGCTATGGAATTAATTCAATTAGGAAAACAAAAAATTATTTTTGCAGGCGGAAGTGATGAAGTTCATTTTGCAATGACTGCAATGTTTGATGCTATGACAGCCCTTTCTTCAAAATACAATGATACTCCTGAAAAAGCTTCTAGACCTTATGATAAAACAAGAGATGGTTTTGTTATATCGGGTGGAGGAGGTGTATTAGTTTTAGAGGAATATGAACACGCAAAGTCAAGAGGGGCGAAAATATATGCAGAGCTCACGGGATATGGTGCTACATCAGATGGTTATGACATGGTGGCTCCTTCCGGCGAGGGAGCAGTAAGATGCATGAAGATGGCATTAAGCACTGCAAAGAGTAAAATTGATTATATTAATACTCACGGTACATCAACACCTGTGGGAGATATCACAGAGTTGAAAGCTGTAGGAGAAGTGTTCAGTAATTATAAACCTAAAATAAGCTCTACCAAATCTCTTGCAGGCCACTCTCTCGGAGCCACTTCTGCTCATGAGGCTATTTATAGCTTAATTATGATGAAAAATAATTTTATAGCTGCATCAGCTAACATAAATGATATGGATGACGAGGCAAAAAAATATCCAATAGTTACCAAGGTTGAAAAAGATGTTAATTTAAATTCTATTATGTCGAATAGTTTTGGTTTTGGTGGAACCAATGCTACTTTGGTATTTGAAAAGGTAAAGTAATGAGTTTAATGAAAGGCAAAAAAGGTTTAATAATGGGCGTTGCCAATGAACGCTCGATAGCTTGGGGTATATCTCAAAAACTTGCAGAAGCAGGCGCAGAATTAGCTTTTACTTACCTAGGAGATGCATTAAAGAAAAGAGTTGTTCCTTTAGCAGAAAAACTAAATTCAAGCGCAACATTTAGCTGTGACGTAGAAAAAAAGGATCAAGTTGTAAAACTTTTTGAGCATGTTAAATCAAAATTGGGAGAAATAGATTTTGTTGTTCATGCGGTAGCTTTTTCGGATAAATCAGAGCTATCGGGAGAATACTTAAATACTACAAGAGAAAACTTTTTAAAAAGTATGCTTATCTCATGTTTCTCATTTACTGAGGTATCTAAAGAGGCTGCAAAAATAATGAGAGAAGGAGGAAGCTTGCTCACTCTCACTTATGAGTCTAGTAAAGCCATACCAAACTATAATGTAATGGGAGTTTGCAAATCTGCTTTAGAGGCAAGTGTTAAATATTTGGCCAGAGATCTTGGCAAAAAGAAAGTAAGAGTAAATGCTATCAGTGCAGGTCCTATAAAAACATTAGCAGCTTCTGCTATTGGAGATGCGAAATTTTTATATAAATGGAATGAAAATCATTCTTTTTTAAAAAGAAATGTAGACATCCATGATGTAGGTAACTCAGCACTTTATCTTCTAAGTGATCTTGCTGCAGGTGTTACTGGTGAAATTCATTACGTTGATGCCGGTTATAATAAGGTGGGGATGCCAGATCCTAAAAACATCACTTAAACATTCTTACTGTTTTAAGAGTTTTTTCAATTATATAATTTGTAAGATTCTGAATAGGGTTAGGATTTGTGACAGATAATATATAATCTAAATTTACTATTTTTCTATGATTATTATTTATGAAATTTTCAAATCTTTCAAAATCATTATTATTCCAATAGTTTATATGTAATTGAGTGGATTGAATGCCAAAGGGTAAAAGAATTTCTTTGTAAAATAGTTGAGGAATAAAAAGTAAATCATTTTTATAAAAAGGGAATAGTCCATAACCATCTATAATGATTTTAATATTATTTTTTTTCAAAGCCTCTAAGGTGTTTTGATCATAAATATGATTTGGGGCAAAAAAACTTCTTATTTTTATTTGTCTTTTTTTAAACTCAAATAAACCTAACTCAATTTTACCCAACTGCTTTTCGTAGTCTAATCCGTAAAACTCAGAGTCACCGCCATAATTAAAAATATCTTTTTTATCTGATTTTTGGGTATATAAATGGTTACAACCATGCATGGATATTTCCCAACCTTTGCTTTTCCAATTTTTGACTTTATTCCAAAATAATTCTTTTTTTGGATAAACCAATAGCGCGGGATCTTTATTCGCTGGAATTACTCCAAGCAATGGTTTAATTTCATACTTATCAAATAATAATTCACACCTTTCCATTAATTCCCAGTTCATATTTTCACAAATATCGTCCATTCGGATTAGTAATCCAGTATATTTAGAAAAGATTTTATTTATTGAATTAAACACAATTATTTATATTTTATCTTACAGTGGACAAATTTCATATAAAAAAAATATCTGAAATAAATAAGAATAAACTATTTAAATTTTATCAAAATTCATTTAAATATAATAATAATCATCCAGATATTTATAATTGGCGATACAGATCAGAATTCAAAAATTTTGAACCTCTTGTATTAGAGATAGATGGCGAGATATGTGGACACGCTGGTCTAATAGCAAACGATTTTAAAATAAAAGATAAAATAAAAACTGGTATTTGGTTTACTGATTTTTATGTAAAAGAAAAATATAGATCACTTGGATACGGAAACTTGCTGACAAAAGCTTGGATGAAAATTTGCCCAATTCAAATTACACTATGTAATGAAATATCTTTAAAAATTTTTAAAAAAATGAATTGGTCTTATAATAACAAATTTTTAAGAAAAATAAAAATCCCTAGTTTTACAAATTTTGTTCCAATTTTAAAAAAATCAAAAATTTCAAGTATAAATACTAATAATTTAGTAAACTTAAAATTAAAGGAAATTGATAACCAAACCATTTCCAAAATAGCAAACGAGAGCGAACAGTCCTTGTCACGAAAATCATTCGGAATAGTAAGGGACGAAAAATGGTTTAAGTGGCGAGTTTTAAACTGTCCATACAAAAAAAATATTTTAATTTTTGGTTATAAAGACCTTAATATTATTACTGAAATAAAAACGAGAAATAAATTTAAATTCTTAAATATTATTTACATTTCAAAACCAATTGACGAAAGTTTAACAAACATTTTTTCAAGTTTTGTTAAGAATAATAGAATAAACTTTATTAGCTATATTTCAAAAAATACTGAATATTTAAAAATAAATTTTCCCTGGAGTAGAAAATTGAATTTTGCTTTTTATGCTGACGACTCTTCTATTAAAAGTTTAATTAAAGACAACTTCGATGATATACAATATATCGATAGTGATATTAATTTTATTTAAGTTATGTAGATGCTTGCTTAATAGATAGTTTTACTTTTCCTCTATCAAATCCAACAACTTTTACGGAAACTTCGTCACCCTCTTTTACTATATCACCAACTTTTGCTACTCGTTTATCAGCTAACTCTGAAATATGAACAAGACCGTCTTGCTTGCCCAAGAAGTTAACAAAAGCTCCGAATTCCATTATTTTTACTACTTTTCCTTTATATATTTTTCCCATTTCAGGCTTTGCAATTAAATTTTTAATAAAATCAATAGCTTTAGTTCTTGAAGCTTCATCCGACGCTGCTATTGTTACTTCTCCAGTGTCTTTTACATCGACTTTAGCCCCTGATGTTTCAACTATTTCCCTTATAGTGGCTCCGCCTTTGCCAATTACTGTAGCTATATCTTTTTTGTCTACTTTTATTGTTTCCATCTTAGGTGTGTGTTTTGAAAACTCTTTTCTTGAAGTTTTTATAGCTTTATTCATTTCGCCTAGGATATGCTCTCTCCCGCCTTTAGCTTGATCTAAGGCTTTTTCCATAATTTCAAATGTAATACCTGTAATCTTAATATCCATTTGTAGAGAAGTGATTCCATTTTTTGTACCTGCAACCTTAAAATCCATATCTCCTAAATGGTCTTCGTCACCCAAAATATCTGATAGTACAGAAAAATCTTCACCTTCTTTAATCAATCCCATAGCAATCCCAGCCACTGGCTCCTTTATTGGAACTCCGGCATCCATTAAAGACAATGAAGTACCACAAACTGTTGCCATAGACGAGGATCCATTTGACTCTGTTATTTCTGAAACTACCCTAAGTGTGTATGGAAAATTTTCTTTTAATGGTAATGAAGAATTTATTGCTCTCCAAGCAAGTTTTCCATGTCCTATTTCTCTTCTTCCAGTACCTATCCTCCCACATTCTCCTACAGAAAATGGTGGAAAATTATAATGCAACATAAAATTTGATCTTTGCATTCCTTCCAGGCTTTCTAATCTTTGTTCATCATCAGTCATTCCAAGTGTAGTGACTACTAGAGCTTGTGTTTCTCCTCTAGTAAAAAGAGCAGATCCGTGAGTTCTCGGCAAAACACCTACTTCACACTTAATTTGTCTTACATCCGCTAAGCCTCTTCCATCAATTCTCTTTTTTTCTTTAAGAATTGCGGTTCTTACAATATCTTTCTCTAAAGACTTTAGCTGACTCATTACTTGATTTTCTAAAATATTTTCATCTTCAGCAAACATTTCTTTGCATTGATTTTCGATTTCAGAAATAGTTGTAGATCTTTTTTTCTTATCGGTTTCCTTAAAAGCTTTTCTTAATGAACTTTCAAATTTTTCAGCAATCTTTTTCTTTATTTCAGAGTGATCTACTTCTTCGACTTTCCATTTAGGTTTCCCAGCTTTTTTTGCTAGTTTTTCGATTGCCTCGATTATTGGTACAAATTTTTCATGTCCAAATTTCACTGCATCCAGCATCACTTTTTCAGATAGTCCAGCAGTTTCGGACTCAACCATTAAAACTGCATTCTTAGTACCAGCAACAACTAGGTCCAATTCAGAGTCTTTAAGCTCCTCTACTGATGGATTCAACAAATACTTTCCATCTTTGTATCCAACTCTACTAGCAGCTATAGGCCCCATGAATGGTAAACCGGATATAGCTAAAGCAGCTGAAGAGGCTATTATTGATAAAATGTCTGGTTGATTTTCTTTGTCATAAGATAAAACTGTAGGGAGCACTTGTACCTCATTCATAAAACCAGATGGGAATAACGGTCTTATTGGTCTATCTATTAATCTAGAGATCAATGTTTCAGCTTCTGTAGGCCGTGCTTCTCTTTTAAAATATCCTCCTGGAATTTTCCCAGCAGCGTAGTATTTTTCTTGATAATTTACAGATAGAGGAAAATAATCCTGACCGTCAGCAACTTTTTTTGCTCCAACTGCAGTCGCAATTACAACTGTTTCACCTAGTGTAGCAATTATTGCACCATCTGCTTGACGGGCAATTTTACCTGTCTCCAAAGTTAATTTTTTACCATTAACTTCAATTTCTTCCTTATAAATTTTGAACATTATTTCCTTATATTTAGTTGTTTTATTACTTTTTGATAAGACTCAAAATTTTTCTTCTTGAGATAAATAAGAAGTTTTTTTCTTTTATTCACTGATTTTGTCAAACCTAAAGTTGAATGTTTATCTTTTTTAAATTTCTTAAAATGATCAGAAAGTTTGGATATTTTTTCTGTTAATAAACCAATTTGAACTTCTGTTGAGCCGACATCTTTTTCATTTATGGCTAGTAATTTAATTATATCCTTTTTTTTCTTTGTCATTAATTTTATTTTCCTTTATTAATCTCTCAATCTTTTCAGCATATTCAAATGAGTTATCTTCTACAAATGTGAGTTTAGGAAGAAACTTTATATCTAGCCTTTTAGACAGAGCTTTTCTAACAAGATGCGAGTACTCAGTCAAGATTTTTACAGTTTCTTTAGTATCAATCCCTCCTAAAGGAATAACATAAACTCGAGCTGTTTTGAGGTCTGGTGTCATTCTAACTTCTGTAACTGTGACTAATTTTGAGTTAAATGAAGGTATTTTTGCTTCATTTCTTATAAAAAGCTGGCCTAAATTTTGTTTTACTAGTTCACCAACTCTCAATTGTCGTTGGCTAAAAGTTTTTTGTGAGACTTGATTTCTCATTATATAGACCTTTGAATTTTTTCTGAAAGATAGGACTCTATTACATCCTTTTCTTTAAAATCAATAAAATCTTTAATGCTGATTCCGCATTCTATACCAGTTCCAACTTCTTTAACTTGGTTTTTTTCTCTAAATAATGATAATATTTCTCCACTGTATACAACGGTTCCATCTCTGATAATTCTCGCTTTTGATTTACTTTTAATCTCACCGCTAATAACTTTTGACCCAGCAATTTTTCCTGCACTAGAAACCTTAAAGATTTTTTGAATTTCTGCACTTCCTAAAATAGTTTCTTTTATATCTGGCTTAAGTAACCCTGAAAGCGATTTTTCAATATCATCCAAAGCCTCATAAATAATATTAAAAAATTTTATTTCTATACTTTCTTTTTCAGATAATTTTTTTGCCTCTCTGTTTGGTTTAACATTAAATCCAATAAGAATAGCATTAGAAGCTTTTGCGAGAGAAACGTCTGTCTCGTTTATCATTCCAATATCTGATAGAATAATTTTGGCTTCTACTTCATCATGCTTAATTTTATTAATTGCCATCTTCAAAGCCTCATTAGAGCCCTGAACATCAGACTTAATAATTATATTAAGTTCCTTTTTATTTTTTTCTCTATCAAAAAGAGTTGCTCTATCTTTTGCTGACATATTATTTTTGGCGCTATTTTCTTTTTTAATTTTCGTTATTTCTTTCGCCTCCTCCTCTGAATAAGTTACGTTAAAATCAGCACCTGCAAAAACTGAGGTATTCATTCCTAAAATTTCTACTGGCATTGAGGGAGAGGCCTCCTCAATCATATTACCTTCAAAATTAATCATCGCTCTAATTTTTCCCCAAGTATCTCCACAAACAAAAAAATCACCCTTCTTCAATTTTCCATTATTTATTAAAACTGTTGACACAGGTCCTTTTCCCCTGTCTATTTTAGACTCAATCACAACTCCACTAGCTCTATCATTATAAGAAGCTTTTAAATCAAGTATTTCAGATTGGAGTAAAATACTTTCTTTAAGTTTATCTAAATTAGTTTTTTTTGTTGCCGAGACCTCTACAAAAAGAGTATCACCACTAAGTTCTTCTGCAACTAGTTCAAACTGCATCATCTCATTTTTAATTTTAGTTATATTCTTCTCTGGTAAATCACACTTATTAATTGCTACAATTATTGGCACTTTCGCTGCCTTTGCATGATTGATTGCCTCAATAGTTTGCGGTTTTATCCCATCGTCAGCAGCAACCACTAAAACTACAATATCAGTTATCTTTGAACCTCTTGCCCTCATCTCTGTAAAAGCAGCATGTCCTGGAGTATCAATGAAAGTAATTAATTTATTATTTTTATTTTTTACTTGATAAGCTCCAATATGTTGAGTAATTCCTCCGTATTCTCCTGATACAACATTACTATCTCTTAAAGCATCTAGCAGTGACGTTTTACCATGATCTACATGACCCATAATTGTAACCACAGGAGGCCTTGACCTTACATCACCGGACAAGCTTTCTTTGAGTTTTTCGACCCCAATAATTTTTTTATCCTCAAGTATTGGAGTATGCCCAAACTCTTTTACAATGTACTCAGCAGTTTCTTTATCAATATTATGATTAATAGTTGCAACTACCTTCATATTAAGTAAAAATTTTATAATCTCACTTGATTTTTCAGCCATCCGATTAGAAAGTTCTTGGATGCTTATTTGTTCAGGAATTTTTACTTCTCTTATCACTTTTTTGAATTCTTTTTTATCATCGCTTTCAGGTTTATTTTTTTTCTCTTTAAGCCTCGCTCTTTTCACTGAGGCTAAACTTCTTTGTTTAATCTCTATTTCCTCTACATTTAAAGCTCTAGAGACCGTAAGTTTAAAATCTCTTTTGTCTATAGGTCCTTTTAATCTTAATTTATTTTTTCCCGCAGGCTTACTGTCTTTTTTGATAAAATCTTTAGTTGCTTGCTGTTCTACAAATTTTCTGGCAAAATTTTTTTTCTTGTTGTCTTGATTGAAATTTGTATTAGAAGGATTTGGCTTATTATAGGGCTTATTTACTCTAAATGGTTTTTTTTTCTCTACTAAAAAAGTTTTTTTTCCTGAGGAAGATATTGAACTTGTATCAATTTTTTTTTTTAAGTTAGATGAAATCGTAAGTGTTTTCTTTTTATCTTTTGCCATAACATTATTTAAAAGCTATCTCTCTAGCAGACATAATTAATTCATCAGCTTCTTTTCTAGAAAGAGAAAATTCTTCTAGATAACCTTCAACTCTGATTTTTTTTCCTTTGATTTCGTCAAATCCTCCAATTAATTCATCTGAGGATAGATCTGCAAAATCTGCTAATTTTTTTATATTTTTTTGGCCAAGAATTACAAGCATACCTTGGGTTATCCCTTTTAAATTTATCAATTTTTCTTCCACCCCTAATTCTTTTAGTTTAAGGGCAACAGCTTCTTTGTCTTTGATTATTGTTTCTTTAGATCTATTTATTAATTCTTTTGCCGTTTCCTCATCTATAGCATCAATTTTCGCAATATCTTCAGGTGCGGTTTGGGCTATTTCATCTATCGATGTAAAACCTTCAGACACTAAAAGTTGGCCCAAGGTTTCATCAACTTCTAGATTTTTAATTAAGTTTTCTGTTCTATCTTTAAATTCTGCCTGTCTTCTCTCAGAGTCCTCTTTATCGGTTAATATATCAATTTCAAAATTAGTAAGTTTTGAGGCTAATCTTACATTCTGACCCCTTCTTCCAATAGCTTTGCTTAAATTTTCTTCAGTTAGAATAATATCAATTCTCTTATTATCTTGGTCTATCAAAACACGTTGTATTTCTGCTGGAGAGAGAGATTCGGAAATTAAAGTTGGTAGATCTTCTGTCCATTTAATTATATCAATTTTTTCACCATGTAACTCATTTACAATTGTTTGAACTCTACTTCCTCTCATACCAACACAAGCTCCAACAGGGTCTATAGATGAGTCCTTTGAATGAACACAAATCTTTGCTCTGCTTCCTGGATCTCTTGCTACTGATTTAATCTCAATTGTTCCCTCATAAATTTCTGGCACTTCTTGAAAAAAAAGTCTTGCTAAAAATTGTGGGTGGGCTCTCGATAAAAATATTTGATGTCCCTTGAGTTCTTTCTTAACTTCATAACAATATGCCTTTACTCGATCACCTGTCTTTAAAATTTCTCTTGGGATTAATTCATCTTTTTTTATTACACCTTCAGCTTTTCCTAAGTCTACAATTATATTCCCGTATTCTAATCTTTTAATAATTCCGCTAAGTATTTGACCTTGTTTATCTATAAAATCTTCATACTGCCTATTTTTTTCAGCTTCTCTAACCTTGCTACTAATAACTTGTTTAGCACTTTGGGCTGCTATCCGTCCAAAATCAATTTGAGGTAACTCTTCATAAATTTTTTCACCAATTTTCAGTTCATTTTTTTTATCGATTTTTTTAGCTTCCTCTAAAGTAATTTCTCTAGCTCCATCCTCAATTGCTTCTACGATTTCCAGAACTTTTTGAATTTTTATGTCTCCATTTTTTCTATCAATATTGACCTCAATATTATTATCATTGCCAAACTTTGTTAAAGCAGCTTTTTTTATAGCACTCTCCATAGACTCAATAACAAGTTCTTTATCTATAGATTTTTCATTAGCAACTGCTTCAACTATTCTTAAAAGTTCTAATTTATCCAGGCCTCTATTTAACATTTTATTTACTCCTAAAAAAAAATGGGCTAATGCCCATTTTGAAATTCTTCAATTTTAACGATTTTTAAAAGAAAAATAAGGTTTTTTCAAGATTACAATTTAAATAAATCTGCTTTATCTGTTTTTTCCCATGAAAATTCGCCTTTATTTGTGGGGTTTCTTCCGAAGTGACCATAAGCTGATGTTGCTTGATAAATAGGATTGTTTAGTTTTAACATTTCTCTTATTCCCCTTGGTGACAAATCAAAATTTTTATTAATTATTTCCATAATCTTTTTAACTTTTGTTTGATCTTTTTCGGCTAGTTCTACAAAAATAGAAAGTGGCTTAGAGACACCAATAGCGTACGCCAATTGGATCAAACATTTTTCTGAGGCACCAGACGAAACAATGTTTTTAGCTAAATACCTCGCAGCATAAGCTGCTGACCTGTCAACCTTTGTAGGATCTTTTCCCGAGAATGCGCCTCCGCCATGAGGAGCTGAACCTCCATAAGTGTCTACTATGATTTTTCTTCCAGTTAGACCAGTGTCGCCATCTGGTCCTCCAATTATAAATTGTCCGGTTGGATTAATATATATTTCTTTAGAATCCAAACCTTCTAAATAATTAGATGGTATAGATTTATTTATATAAGGGGTAACTAACTCTTTAACTTTATCCTGATTTATATCTTTAGAATGTTGTGTTGATATAACGACTGAAGTAACTTTTACTGGCTTTTTGTTTTCATATAACATTGTGACTTGACTCTTATTATCAGGCTCAATTCCTTTTAATTTTCCATTCTTTCTATCTTCAGCCATTAATCTTAAGATTTTGTGAGAATAGTAAATAGGAGCAGGCATAAGTTCTTCTGTTTCATTACAAGCATAACCGAACATTAATCCTTGATCGCCAGCGCCTTCGTCTTTGTTGTCGTTTGAGTCCACACCCATAGCAATATCACTAGACTGATCGTGAAGGTAGCTTTCAATTTTTGCTTTTTTCCAGCTAAAACCCTCTTGATCGTAACCAATTTCCTTTATACAATTTCTAACATTATTGATAAGTTCTTCGTCATCTATTTTTGGACCTCGAGTTTCTCCAGCTAAAATAACTCTATTAGTCGTAGTTAATGTTTCGCAAGCAACTCTTGAAACAGGATTCTTTGCAAGATAAGTATCCACGACCATATCTGAAATTCGATCGCTTACTTTATCGGGATGACCTTCAGAAACTGACTCGCTTGTGAATAAATAATTATTTGTTGTCATTTTTTTTCAAAATAAGAAAAATTAAAATATATGTAATTAAAAGTATAAAAAATATCAAATCATTTTTGTTTTTATTTTCACTTATAATCAATGGTACTTCTAACTCTATGTTCCCTGCCTCGTTTGAATTCAATTTTTTTACAATTTCTCCTTTGTTATTGATGATTGCGCTTATACCTTTATTCGCTGATCTTACCAAATAAGTATTTTGTTCAATGGCTCTAAAAATACTTTTTGCAAAATGCTGATATGGTCCAATAGTTTTACCAAACCAACCGTCCTCTGAAATATTAACAATAAGATTTGTTTTTTTGTTGGATTGTTGACTTAGTTTTGTGAAAATAATTTCATAGCAAATTAATGGAAGGATATTCATATTTTCTACAATTAAGTTATTTTGTTTTGATCCCTTTAAAAAAGATCCGTATCCCTCAGTTATTTTTTTTAATCCTAATTTTCTTAATGTTTTTTCAAAAGGTAAAAATTCACCAAATGGAACAAGTTTTTGTTTTTTATATTCCTGAATGATTTCCAAATTATTGTTCACAACTATTAAACTATTAAAATAACCATTATTCTTTCTATCATATATATTCACCCCGAATATTATGAAATGTTTCTCACTAAAATTATTGTAAAAAGAATCTTTAAGAAATTGAATTTCACTAAAACTATAGCCACTAAAAACTCCTTCTGGCCAAATAAAAAGAGTTTTTTTATTACTTTTAGGAGAGCTATACTTTATTAGTTTATTAAATCTTTTTTTGATTTGGTTATTATCCAGCCCATATTCTAAATCAAAATTTGGAGAAACAACTTTCACATAAAATTTTTCATTTACTTCATTTAAAGAACTTTTATTTTTATTTATAGAATGGTTTCCAAAAATATAAAAAGAAAAAAGAATACATATTAAAAAAAAAAATGATAAAAATTTTTTACCTAAACTAAGTTTAAAGAATACGACCACAGGAAGTGTAAAAATTGTTATAATAATTAAATTAAAAGCAAAGAAGCCAATTTTATTTATAATTTGAATGATTTCGGTTGACCAAGAAAAACTGTAGGACCAAATATTCCATGGAAAACCAGTTAAAATTTTAGCTCTTACAAAGTCAGCTAATGCCAAAGTTCCAGAAAATAGAAAAATTGAAGTAAAATTATATTTTAAATACGGGCCTATTATCAAAATTGATATTGAAAAAAAAATACTTAAAAACAAAGGAATGAGAATTAAGCCAAAAGGTATTAGAATTTTAAAACTTTCGTCGAATGTCAATGAATTAGTAATCCAATATAAACCACTAAAGTAATATCCAAAACCAAACGCAGTTCCAAAAATAAATAAATTTTTTTTGTAGGGTTTTATTCTATATTTGGCTCTAGATTTTTTCTTTATATAAACGATGAAATAAAAAAATAAGGGTAATACAAAAAAATTTAAAATTGAAAGATTAAATGGTTGATATGAAAAAACTGTCAATATCCCAATAATAAATGGAATTAGATATAAGACAAAAAAACGTTTCTCAAAATATTTTAATATCATTTACTCTAAATAAGAAAGAAATTTTTTTTCAATTTTATGCATCTTATTAAAATCTTTATCTTTTTTATGATCATATCCAAAGAGATGAACTAAACCGTGTATCCAAATTTTATTAAATTCTAATTTAAAAGTATCTATTCTTTTTTTGTTTCGTATTTTATTCAAATTTACAATTATATCACCTAAATAGAACTCTTTTGTTGATTTTAATTTTCTTTTTAATTCTTTTTTGTTATTGAATGGAAAAGATAATACATCAGTAGTTTGATTTTTATTCCTAAATTTAAAATTTAATTTTTTAATTTCTTTTTCTCCTGATAATAACAAAGAGCAATAAATATTTTTTTTTTTAAATTTTTTATTTTTATTATTAAATTTTTTTAATTGATTACTTATATATGATTTCGGATCTTTAAAATATTTTTTCCATCTTACGTTGTTTAAAATTACATGTATTTTAATCATCAACGTTTTTTTTTTGATAAGCTCTTATAATTTTGGAAACTAAAGGATGTCTCATAACGTCGTTGTGATCAAATTCAATTATTTTTATTTCTTTAATATGCTTTAACATATTTTTTGAATTAATAAGACCTGATTGAGATTTGTTAATTAGATCAATTTGAGATGGATCCCCATTGACAACTAATTTAGAATTTTCTCCAATTCTAGTTAGGAACATTTTTATTTGCGTTTCAGTTGCATTTTGGGCCTCATCTAAAATTGCGAAACAGTTTTTTAATGTTCTGCCTCTCATAAAAGCTAAGGGAGCAATTTCAATTTCACCTGTCTCTATTTTTTTATCGATTTTATCTACGCCGAAAAGTTCATATAAAGCATCGTATAAGGGTCTCAAGTATGGATCGACTTTTTCTTTCATATCTCCTGGTAAAAAACCCAACTTTTCTCCTGCTTCAACAGCTGGCCTTGATAAAATAACTCTTTCTATCTTTTTTTCCATCAGTAATGTTACTGCCACTGATACCGCTAAGAAACTTTTTCCCGTTCCCGCTGGCCCTAAAGACATAACAATATCATTCTCCTTCAAAGCTTTTATATAATCCGATTGTTTCTTAGACCGGGCTATTACTGATTTTCTTGGTGTTCTTATTAATTGTTTAAAAGTTTTAACGTTAGTATCTTCAAATTTCATATTTTTTTTAACTGATAAAAGTATATCATCTTTTTCTATCACTTTGGTTAAAACATACTTATTGATTAAAAATTTAATCGCTTCACAAAATAAGTTAATATTATCTTTTTTTCCTTTACATGTAATTGAGTTTCCTCTGAAGAATATTTTTGTCTCTGTTTTTTTTGATAAATATTTTAGATTTTGGTCAAACTGACCAACAATTGACAACAGCATTTCATTATTTGTAATTTGAATATTTGTAGTTTCGTTATCAATTTTTTTTATAATTAAGTTTTGGTTTAATTTGCTTATCTCTGACATATATTAAGCTGCAAAAAACTTTTTATCTTGGTTTACAGATAATTCTCCAAATAGTGTATTAAGATTTCCCCCTATTATTTTTACATCTTTTATTTTTCCTTTTAAATTACTTTTACTAGAAACTATTACTGAATTAAGAAATTCATCTCGTCCAAAAAACTTTTTTTTATCGCGTAAATCATTTTCAAACATTACTAAAGACTTTTTATCAAATAATTTTTTTCGATAATCCATTTTTATTTGCTCAGCTTTTTTTTGAAAAGTAATTAATCTATCTTTACAAACGTTATCATTTACAGATTTCATTTTGGCTGCCGGTGTTCCAGGTCTAGCGCTAAAAATAAATGAATAAGTATTGATAAATTTTACTTTTTCTAGCAACTCGAGTGTTAATTCAAAATCTTTATCAGTTTCCCCCGGGTATCCAATTATGAAATCACTAGAGAATTTTATTCTTGGATTAATTTTTTTTAATTTATCTATGACATCAATATATTTTTCTACTGTATGTTTTCTATTCATACTTTTTAAAATTTTATCCGATCCACTTTGAACAGGTAGATGAATAAGTGGCATTAATTTTTGGGAGTCTGTATGTAAATTAATTAAATCATCTGTAAAATCTATTGGATGTGAAGTGGTGTATCTAATTCTATTCAAATTTTTGATTTTAGATATTTCAAAAATTAAATCTGACAACCTTTTACCTTGATAATTGTAGGCATTAACATTTTGACCAAGTAAAGTTATTTCTTTTGCCCCGTTTTCTACCAGTTGATTAGCTTCTATGACTAGCTCATTGATTGAACGAGAAAACTCTGCTCCTCTTGTATATGGAACCACACAAAATTTACAAAACTTATCACAACCCTCTTGAATAGTTAAAAAAGAAGAAACATAGCCGGTCGAATTTTTGATAAGATTTAAGCTGTCAAATTTTTCATTAGTTTCAAATTCAGTGAAATTTATTTTCTTGTTCTCATTTTCAATTTTAAAGATTATATCAAATAATTTATGATAGGATTGAGGTCCAACAACCGCGTCGATATATTTTTCTTTTTTCAGTAAAATTTCACCTTCGGCTTGAGCCACACACCCAGCAATAATTACAACAGGTTTATTTTTATTTTTAAATTTTTTTTTTAATCTACCTATGTCATGGTAAACTTTTTCAGTTGCTTTTTCTCTTATATGGCAAGTGTTTAAAACATAACAATTAGCTTCCTCTATGTTCTCAGTCCTTTTATAATTCAATTTTTTTACGATTTGGTAAATACGATTACTATCATACTCGTTCATTTGACAACCGAAAGTTTTTATGAAAATTTTTTTTTGCAATTTATTTTTTTATTTTTGAGCCATATAGCTCAAGTTTATGATCTACAAGATTGTAACCTAGTTTCTTTGCAATTTTTATTTGTAATTCCTCTATATCTTTATCTACAAACTCTACTATTTCACCACTATTAATATCAATTAAATGGTTGTGATCATCATTGATTTCATAACGTGCTTTACCTGCCTTGAAATCATGTTTTACTAAAATGCCAGCTTCTTCAAATAATTTTACTGTCCTATAAACTGTGGCGATACTTATCTTGTCATCAATAGCTGTAACTCTTTTATGCAGTTCGTCTACATCTGGATGGTCTTTTGATCCATAAACTTCTTTTGACTCTGAGAGAATTTTTGCAATTACTTTTCTCTGCTCAGTCAGTCTGACACCCTTATTCTTACATTTTTCTTCTATAATACTCATTCCTTAATTTAGCTCAAATAGATAGGCGTAATCAAATTTTTTTCAAATAGTTTACCTTTTAATAGTTCTTTTAGTTTTTCTAAGCTTAATTCTTCCAAATCTTGATTATTAAACCCATATAACTTTACTTTTTTAGACATTTCAAGCCCTTTGGCAACTGCTAGAGATGTCCTTATACTTGAAAAGCTACCAGGTCCTTGATTTAGAAGTACACTGAAAGCTTCGTCCAGCTCAACTTTATGTAATTTTAGAAAATTAGATATTTCAAAAACAAGTTTATCATTATAATTTTTTTTATTATTTATTTTTTTAATAAAAAAATCTTTATTTATTCTTAATCCTAATTTATCATCCTTGCCAATGCAGCTTATAACTAAAAAATTTTTAATCATTTCGTTCATTATAACTATTGTAACAAGTCATTTAAAGGCTAATGATCCAGTAAGCACTATAAATGACTTTGGCATTATTTCTATAATGTATCACAGGTTCGATGAAAGCAAATATCCATCAACAAATATTCAAATGGAAGTTTTTAAAGAACAATTAAAAATGATAGAAAATTCTGGGATGACTTTTGTTCACCCAAAAGATTTTAAATCAAGTTTAATTTCAAAAAAAAAAGATAGAAAAATCTTACTAACTATTGATGATGGATTATTATCATTTTATAAGAATGCTTGGCCAGTTTTAAAAGAAAAAAAAATACCCTTTATTTTATTCGTGAATACAAGGGAGGTAGGAGCTTATAATTATATGAGTTGGAAACAAATTTTAGAACTTGATAAATTTGATATAGTTGAGATAGGAAATCACAGCCATTCGCATGAATATTTAGTAGATGAAGACACCGAAACTATTAAAAAGGATATATTAACCTCAATGAAAATTTTTGAAAACAAGCTGGGTAAAAATTCAAAATTTTTTTCTTATCCATTTGGAGAGTATAGTTCAGATTTTAAAAAAATTATCAAAGATTTTGGATTTCATTATGCATTTGGACAACACTCAGGAGTAATTGATGAAACAAAAGATTTTTGGGAATTACCAAGATTTCCCATTAATGAAAAATATGGAAAACTAGAAAGATTTAAAACGCTCATGAAAACAATTCCATTTAAATATAAGAAAATACTACCAAAAGAGAGATATTTGTTACAAAGTCAAAATCCGCCTAAAGTAAAAATAGAATTCTTCGATAATATAAAAAATTTAAAAAGAATATCCTGTTTTTCCAATGAAGGAGGCAAATGGAGGAACTCTGAAATTGAATTTCTAGAACCTTATATTCTAAAAATAAAAATTGCAGAAAAATTTGTTGGTGAGAGGGGAAGAATAAACTGCTCCTTAAGAGAAAAGGAAGGTTTTTGGAGATGGTTAGGTATTCAATTTGTTGTAAGTGAAAAATAATTAAGAATTAAGCTCTACCTGTTTTACCGAATTAACAAGTTTCACAGGCTCAAAATCTGACAATCTGTTTTGCATTATTATTTGATTAAGTATTTTAGTATATTCACTACCTGTTTGCGCATAGCTTTTAAGAGTGTCAGTCAGATCTAAACCGGCTATAGTTTTCTTTTTATCTCTTAATTGTTTTCTTTTCTCCCTAAATTTAGAATAACTTTTATGTGTGTTTAAATTATTCTTATATGCTTTTACGGATGCTCTCAGGATTGGAAACTTAAGAATTTTATGATTTTTATCATTATCTCTTTTGAGTGGAGCAATACCTTGTCCATCCCAAGTCCATTGCCCAAAAATTGCGTTACCTTCTAAAGCAAATCTTGAAGTTCCCCATCCACTCTCTTTTGCGGCTTGCGCTAATGCTATTGAAACTGGTATGACATCCATCCTAACCATTAATTTTTCAAGATCACTTTTTTTTACTTTGTATTCTAAAAGTTTTTGTCTGAGCCATTGTTTTTCGACATCAGAGGTAAATTTTTTTTCAGACAGAATCTTTAACTTTTTTCTGTCATCTAGGATTTTTTCATTTTCAGCAACAATTAATGGTAATACAATTTTAATAAATGTTTCTTTTTTTAGTTGCACGCTTTGTAGATTGTCTAAATCTCTTGGAAACTGGGTAAAGTAAATAGGTTTGACCAATTTTTCATTTCTTACCCTCTGAAGGTCATAGTCAACATCTTTGAATAGTTGTATTACTGTCTCTGTTTTGAGATTTAAGTCTGGCAATATTACCTCTGCAACATTTTTTTCTTTCACTTTTAATTCAGGTTTTTTTGCCTCTTTCTTGAATTCACTTTTTGGCTTTTTGGGTTCCTCTTTAACTTTTTTTTCTAGTTTTTTTGCCTCTTTCTTGAATTCACTTTTTGGCTTTTTGGGTTCCTCTTTAACTTTTTTTTCTAGTTTTTTTGTCTCTT
>MDSZ01257778.1_pt1 | contig 19881 bp, 13 predicted proteins | sample 811201 | NCBI WGS metagenome assembly MDSZ01 (sample SAMN05326647, study PRJNA326480) | marine metagenome | isolation source: seawater | place: Indian Ocean: North | collected 2010 | reverse complement strand
CTTCTTTCAAAATCTTAGAAAATCCTGGAAGGGAATAACCTTTCGAAATATATTTTTTTATTACATCAAAATTTATTTCATTTAGTTCTAAAAAAATTAGTGCCATGTCTCTGTATTTTTCATTAAATCAATAAATGATTTTTCATGATTTTCTCTGATAAATTCTTTTATGAGCTCTCTATTATTTTCTATTTTTTCGACTTTTGAATTTTCTGCTTTTTTTATAATTCTTAAAAAATCTTTTTCATCTTCTGGGACATGAATGAAAACATTAGAAAATTTACTAAAAATATTTTTTGCGGGTCCATCAGGTAATCCCAAGACTATTTTCTTTCCTATTGAAATGTATTCAAATATTTTACTCGGGACAGCCGAACAAAAATCTTTTGTTATTTGAGCATAAAATATATCTGCTTCAGAATAATGGTCTAATAGATCACCCCATTCAACAGATGGAAGAATGACGATGTTTTTTAATTTTTTTCTTTTAATTTCACTAATTAAAAATTTTTTTTCTATGCCATCTCCTATAATTTTAAAATTAAAATTGTTAAGTTTCTCTGCACAATCAGTAAGAATACGTAACTTTTGAGCAATACCGATGTTTCCTGCATAAAGAACATTCAATTTGGAATCAAAATTTTTATTCGATGGAAGCTTGCTTAATATTTGAAGTTTTTTTTCCTGAATACCATTTGGAATGACAATAGCCTCAATTTTAAAGCATTTTTTAATGGATTGTTTTTCTGACAAATTTGTACAAGTTATAAACGCAGCTTTTTGAAAGATAGGATTTAGTATGAGAATTAAAATTTTAGAAGCTACGAAGCCTAAAAAAGATTTTTTTTCTAAATACTCCCAAGTAACATCTCTCACATCGATTGCAAAAAAATTTGTTTTTCTAAAATAAGTTCCAAATAAAATCAAAGGAGAAGGAATAGTATATATCTGAAAAGTACAATCTTTACTTATTCTCTTTGAGGCTTCATAAGCAAATATAAGTTCTTTGATGCCTCTCATTAAAAAATTTTTATATTTGTAATTCGAAATTTGCTCAATAGTTATATTTTCCTGTTTTTGTCTGTTTGAGCTTCTTTTTAAAACAGAAGAGATTACTTTAACTTTAATTTTTTTATTACTTTTCAACAATGAATTTATAAAGAAATTAAGTCTATTTGCAGTAGCATTATTTGAAGGAAAAGAATAATTGGATATAAAAGTTATCATTGAACTTTAATTTTTTTGCATTTTAAAGTTAATTGATCTTGAATTTTATATTAGATTTAGTAATGTTTTTCTTGAAATTCAAATCTAATTGAATATTTTTATTTTTTTTCGAAGCCCCAAACTCTTTATGCCATAAAGATGATTCTATCCTTGGTGTACTAGGTTTTGAATTCCACGAAATTTTCATTGAGTCATCTAATAATAAATATTTTTCATTAACTTTTACTGAGGGATGAAGAAAAGTATAAGAGATAGCTTTCGAAAAACTGCCTATTATTTTGTCCTTAACTTTGAAGCCATTTTTCTTGATGACCCATTTTCTTTTATGAAAAATCTTGTCTTTACATAGGGAAAATCCATCATGTTTAGCCGATATTATTAATTTTTTATTTTTTTCTTCAAAACAAATATCAGAAACTTTGGCTCGTTTTGCTACACGAAAAATATCCCAGATTTCAGAAGAGTTCCTTCCATCTATTTCTAGAGTAGAATGCGCAGAAGTGCCTCTTTCAAAGTTCCTTTGATCTGATTTATCATATTGAGAAGTACCTGAATTGACAATTATTCTTTGATTTTTATAAGAGAATTCATATGACAAAGTATCTGCATGAGCATGAGCAGGAAGATAGGATGGACAAACTTCAGCTACGTCAATAATTAAAACAAAGTCATTACTTTCATATCTTATATAGCCGCTATCTTGTAAATAAGTTAATCCATTTTCTAAAACAGGCAATGGATGATTTAATCTTTTAGCATAGTCAAATAAATTTTTTGGAGAAGCAGAAACTTTAAGTGCTGCATCATTAAAAAAAGAGATTTCATTATCAGGATGGATCATAGCCTGAAGCCATGAAATCATTTTATCAATTGTTCTTCTTAACTCCTGAATATTTAAATATTTTGAACTTAAAATATAAGGATTAGAGATAAACAAATTTTCTAAATCTAGTAAATCTTCAAGAATAATTGAATGATACATTGTACTTCTTTCAAAATGTCCTCCATCAGATAGGATTTGCTCAGGAATTTCCTTTTCTAAAATTTTCATCCCCTTCTTTAACCAAATTTCAGCCTCATTACCCTGAAAATAAAAGCCTGCAAAAATTAATGCTTTAGCATTTGCTAATAAATGATTGCCTTTAAGATGATATTCAATTTTTTTTTCAAGATATCTGATTTGATGAACAAGAGATTTTATAAAAAAAGGGTTTTCTATTTTTTTTTCTAAAAACCATTTTATTAGATTTACAATTCTTAAAGATAGAGTTGGTGAGCTCCAGCCTACCCCAAAACCTAAAGGATTTTTTTCTATCCAGCTTTGAAAGATTGTTTCCATTAATTCTTGTTGAGAATCATCTGTAATATTTGATAAATCTCTTAAATAGTGAAGATTAAATAGCCATAGCTTTGATTTCTTTTCATGGTTCCACAAATTAGAAATGTCTTCATTTGATTCTAAATTCAAAAAAATAAATTTTTTTCTAGAGAAAATAGTCCTAGGATATCTTAAAAAATAAGTTTTTAGATTTAATTCAGGTCTTCTTTTTGGAATAGATGATCTAGTTATTTTTTTTTTAAAAACAGGAAAAATAAACTTTAATCTATAAATGATTTGAGAAAGTTGAAGGTATTTGAGGGTATTGAGGTATAGATTTATCTTTTTTAAAAACAGAATCATTGGAGCTTCTTTTCTATGATATCAACTATTCTTTTGCTAGTTTTTCCATCCCACTTTTGAGGAATTTTTCCCTTTTTCCATTTTCCTTCAATTATTTTTTTTAAATAAAATTTTAATTTATTTGGATTTCTTCCCAATAATTTGTTCGTACCTACCACGATAGTTTCTGGCCTCTCTGTGGAATCCCTTAAAGTAAGACATGGAATTTTTAAATAAGTTGTCTCTTCAGTAATTCCCCCCGAGTCTGTAATTACAGCTGAGGAATTTTTTACTATAAAAATAAATTCTAGATAAGAAAGTGGATCTAAAAATTTAACATTTTTTGGGTGGAAATTTATTTTATTTAATATTTTTGCTGTTCTTGGATGTACAGGAAAAAGAATTTCTAACCCTTCTGCAGCTTGACTTAATTCTTTAAGAATATTCTTCAGGTTAGCACTATTGTCTACATTTGATGGTCTATGAAGAGTTAAAACTAAATATTTTTTATTTAATGTTTTAAATATTTTTGGCTCGATTAATTTATCTAAATTTTCTTTAAGAGTATCAATCATAGTATTTCCAACAAAGAAGATATTTTTACTTGGTACGCCTGACCTAATTAAGTTTTCATTTGCATAAGAGCTAGTTGTGAAAAAGAAATCTGTTATTGCGTCGGTTAATATTCTATTAATTTCTTCAGGCATAGTGAGATCTCCTGATCTGAGCCCTGCCTCAACATGGGCAACAGGAATTGAAAGTTTCTTTGCTGAAATTGAACAAGCTAAAGTTGAATTAACATCCCCTACAACTAAGCAAAGATCGGATGGCTTTTTTAGTAATAACTTTTCATAAGCAATCATTATTGCTGAAGTTTGATCTGCTTGAGATCCAGATCCTACATTAAAATTTATATTTGGGTTAGGAATTCCTAGTTGTTTAAAAAAATCATTAGACATTTTTTTATCATAGTGTTGACCAGTGTGTATCAATCTAAATCTTAAGTTTGAATTACCTAATTTTTGCTTTTCTTTTAAACTTCTGATTATGGGAGAAACTTTAATAAAATTTGGCCTAGCTCCAGCTATTATGTCGACAAGCTTCATTCTTTTGATTCAGATATCTCTAAAGATAACTTAGTTATTTCAAAAATATCTTCAAATGAAATAGGAGAAGGAGAATTATCCTTAATTGAAGAAATAAACTCATGGAAGCATTTATCTTGGCCTTTATCTTGATTCCATAAATTAAGTTTTTTGAAGTTTTTCCAACCATAACCTTTAAGCTTTTTAAAATTGTCTAAAATTAATGTTTTATTTCCTGTAAAAACCTCTAACCTCTCCTTTGATAGTGCAATTGATCCATTAGAAAAATAATTTATACATCCTATAGATCCATTATCAAATTTTAAAGATATTGAAAGGGTGTCATTTGTTAAAGCCTTCATTTTTACACAAGACCAGCTCTCTATGTTTCCATCTGAAAGATATGAAATTAAATCTAGAAAATGACATGCTTCACCTACAATTCTTCCTCCGCCTATATTTTTATCTTGTGTCCAATGATCTTTTGGTAAAAATCCAGAATTTACCGTCATTATGAATGATGCCTTCTCTTTTGAAGCTTTTATTAAGGTTTTTATTTTTTCAATTTGTGGAGAAAATCTTCTATTAAAGCCAACCATTAATTTTAAATTTTTATTTTCTTTTAAAGCCTCAGAGTAAGTTTTTCTGATATCGTTAAGTTGTTGTAAATTAATACAAAGAGGCTTTTCAACAAAAACATTTTTATTTGCCTTTAGAGCTTTGATCACAAAATCACTATGAGTATCGTGTCTTGTGGTAATGAAGATAGTATTTGACAAAGGATCATTTATTAAATTATCAATGTCAGTTGTAGAATTTTTAAATCCATATTTTTTTCCTAAGAGAGTTCCGCTCATTCCATTTTCAGAACCAATTCCAATGAAATTGACATCTTTTTTACTTATTTTAGGAAGTATTGTTTTTGAAGTATAATTTCCAGCCCCAATAAGACTTATATTTACCTTGCTTGTATCAGCGCCTTTTTTGATTTCGCTTTGTATTTCTACGGTTTTTAAAAGCTGATTATTTTGATGGGAGTAATTCAGAATGATTCCAAGAGAGTCCTTAGAATCGAATACTAAATTATATGCTTTCTCTGCCTCCTCAAGATCAAAAGAGTGAGAAATTAGTTTTTCTACATCTAATGATTTTGAAGACATTAAGTCTAGAACTGCTTCAAAGTTTCTTTGTTCTGTCCATCTTACATATCCTATAGGATAGTCATTTCCATTTTCCTCGTAATTTGAATCATATCTCCCAGGTCCATAAGAACAAGATACTTGAAAAGAAAGTTCTTTTTCATAAAAATCATCTCTTGATAAATTTAAACCAGAAACTCCAACCAAGACTATTCTCCCTTTTTTACGACACATTTTAGCTGCTTGACTTACTGGTTCATTGCTTGATGTGGATGCCGTAATAATTACTGCATCTACTCCCCTATATCTTGAAAAAAGTTCTGCAGCCATAACAGGATCTTCTCCCTTAGACAAATTAACTACTTCTGCACCAAAAGATTTTGCAAGATTACATCGTGCCTGATCAAAATCTATTGCGAGTACTCTACATCCATGAGCTTTAAGAAGCTGAACAGTTAAGAGGCCAATTAAACCTAATCCAGTAACTACAACCGTCTCGCCAAGAGTCGGAGAAACTAACCTTATTCCTTGTAAAGCAATCGATCCTAAGATTGTAAATGACGCTTCATCATCTGTAACGTTATCTGGAATTTTCGCACACAAATTGAAGGGTGCTTTAACAAACTCTGAATGGTTACCATTTGAAACCACTCTATCATTTATTTCAAAATCTGAATCGTCTGAACCTTTTTCTTTTATTCTGCCTACATTGCAATATCCTAAAGGCAAAGGCTCATCTAGTTTAGAAAAAACAGAATCGATGGTTGGCTTTATCCCATCTGAACTTATTTTTTCAATTATTTTTTTTACTTTATCTGGTTGCTTTAAACCTTTTTGAATAATATTAGATCTTCCAAAATCTACTAGCATCCTTTCAGTTCCAGATGAGATAAGTGTTTTATTAGTTTTTATTAAAAGATAACCCGGAGAAATAGATGGAGATGGAATTTCTATTAATTGAGTTTTACCGTTTCTAAGAGACTGGAAAATTTTTTTCATGGTTTTATTTTATTATTTACATGGATAATTGAGATTATGGTCTTAAAAAGGTTTTAAGAAGAAGTAAGCAAGGATTTTTTGACTTAATCAGCATAAAAAAGATAATTTTAACTAAAATTAAATTTTACTACATAAGTAAGATTATATTTGTTTATCTATAAAACAACGACACCATGTTTCTATGCATAATATTGAAAAAATTGAGTAGGAGGCATCAATCTTCCCTTCTTTATTTTCAATAATTATTTTTTTTAATTCCTTATAATCAAAAAGACCTCTTTTATTAATATTTTCCTCACTTAAAAACTCATTAATTAGATCGTCAAAATAGTTTATTATCCAATTTCTTAGAGGGGCACCAAAACCAGTTTTTGGCCTATATATAATTTCTTTAGGTAATAAACCTTCCATAGATTTTTTTAATATCCATTTAGTCTGACCTCTTCTCAACTTGTACTTTGTAGGTATTTTTTCTACAAAGTTAATTAAGTCATTATCAAGAAAGGGAACTCTTACTTCTACGCCAGTTGACATAGACATTTTATCCGCATAATTGAGATTGTGATCTGTTAAAAAAAATCTTTGATCTAGAGATGTCATCTTCTCAACTGGAGTTTTATTTTTTAAAGGTATTAAAAAATCTTCCATAGGTTTGTAGAGTTCTGTGAGAGAAAAAGACTCTTTTAAATCATCACTAAGAAGTCTTTTTAACTCAATATCGTTTATCCAAGAGAAATAGTTAATTATCTTTCTATTAGCATCCAAGTTTGATCCAGATAAAAATTTTGAGATTTTTCGATTCAAAGAGTGCCTTTGGTTAAGCTTTTTTGAGATATGTTCAAGATATTTTAGACCTTTTTTTGGGAATAAAATTAAAAACTTTTCATAATTTATTGCTTGATGTCTTCTGTATCCGGAAAACAAGTCATCCCCGCCTATGCCGGAAAGCAAAACTTTCATCCCTCTTTTTTTTGCTAGACTACATATATATTGAGTATGAAAGGCAGCTGGATCAGAAAGAGGCTCATCTAATCTCTTAATCATTTCCACAAAATCATCACTTATTTTTTTTGGATCAATAGAGATTATGTCCAAATCAAGATTTAAAAAACTTGCTACTTTTTTTGCATAAGGTAAGTCATCGATCATTTCTTTATTATTCTGATCTTTTATTTCAATAGTGAAACAATTAAGATCATTTTTTTGTTCTTTAGCTAAAGCAATAATTGAACTTGAATCTAAACCGCCAGAAAGGAAAGCTCCTAATGGAGCATCAGAAATAAGCTGTCTTTTAACAGCTTGATCTAAATAAAATTTAGTATTTTTAATTAATTTATTTTTATTAAATTCCTTATTTTTATTTTTAAAAATTGGTAGCTGAAAATATTTCCATTTTTTATGTATTTTCTTATTTTTAACAATAATTGCTTCGCCAGGAGGAAATTTTTTTATATTTTTAAGCGGTGTGCCCTCACCAGGACACCATAAAAAACTTATATATTTTTGAATAGATTTTTTATCTAATTCTTTTTCATCAGGAACTAAAGAAACTAAACTTTTAATTTCGCTTGAGAAAGCTATTCCTCTTTCAGATTCAAACATGTAAAGCGGTTTTATGCCGAATCTGTCTCTAGAAATGAAAAGTTCATCTTTTTTTTTATCGTAAATTATGAAAGAAAAAATTCCATTTAAATTTTCTAACATTTCTTTACCCATTTCGATGTATAGATTTAATAATACTTCGGTATCGGACTTACTCCTAAAAGCATATCCCTTTTTTTCAAGGTTTTTTTTCAATTCTAAAAAATTGTATATTTCTCCATTGAAGATCAGGATGATATCTCCACAATTGCTAATCATTGGTTGATGACCTTGAGATGTTAAATCTTGAATAGACAACCTTGTGTGGCCTAAACCAATAAAGTTTGTTTCATCTATAAAATAACCTCTGTCATCCGGACCTCTATGATTTATTTTAGACAGTCCATCTAGGAAGTTCTCTTTTGAAAAGTTACCTGAGTAACATATTAAACCGCACATAGATTCTATATTAGGGTATCTTTAATCAATTTATTTAGCTTATTTACTGCAATTTCAATTGAAAAGTTTTCTGAAGCAAATTTATAACCATTTATTGCTAATTTTTTTCTAAGCGCTTCATTATCTAGAATCTCTAATATAGCTTCTTCCAATAGTTTTTTATTTTTTGAGGGAACGAGAATTGCATTAATATCATTTGTTAGGATATCTGGGATATTACCTACTGAAGTAGAAATCACAGATATGCCGGCAGACATTGCTTCTACAATGGAATTTGGAAAACCTTCATACCAAGAAGGTAATACTAAAATATCGATATCATAAAATAATTTTTCTTTTTGCGCTTGATTTAACCATCCAGAAAAAGCAACAAATTCTTCTAGATTATTAGTCTTCACAAGATTTTTTGCTTTTTGTTCAGAAGATCCACTTCCTGCAAATATCATCTTAAATTTTTTTTTATTTTTTATATTTTTACAAACATCTAGTAACTCAAATATTCCTTTATCTTCCTGTATCCATCCTAAAAAAAGAATATTAAGATTCTCTTTTCTTAAGCTACTTCTGCTTAGTTTATGTTTGCCTATTTCTAAAAGAGATTTAGAAGCTGTCCAATTAAAAATTAAAGGTGTATCGTAATCAGAAAATTTAAGCGTGTTCATTGAAAACCTTTTCCAGGCTGGTCCTTGACATAAAATTTTAGAAGCGCCACCAAAAATAAATCTCATATAAAGGCTATATAGAAAATTACTTTTATTTTCATTAATTATCATCCCTCCTCTGGGAAACATAAATACCGGAATTCTAAAAAGGAATCCAATCCAAGACATAACTCCTTTTTCAAGAAGACTAGCTCCAACAGATGTAAATAAGATAATTAAGTTAGGCCTCTTGGAAAACAGCAAGAATAAGTATTTCGAAAGCCTAATAAACGAATAGAAAAGCCTCAAAAAAAAATTGGGTATTGGATTACTTTTTTGAGTTGAATCTATTGTAAAAATTGTTTTTCCGTATGGAAATTTAGAATTAATTAGATCCTGACAAGAAGTTACTATACCTCCATATATTTTATTTCCGTCCTTTGGAAATCCTCCCACCATAAGAACTTTAGGATTAATGTTCTCTAGTTGTTCTTCCATATTGCTAATTGAAGAAGTTTCCATAGAGTAAAGCCATTATTAAAATTCCCTTGTCTATGATCGTTAAGTTTTTTTTCTATTTTTTTTCTTTCAAAGTTATAGGTGTTGAGAAAATTTTCATCTAAAAGTCTTTCTTTAGTGAATTCAAATAATGAAGTTTTAAGCCAATATTCATATGGAACTCCAAAACCTACCTTTGATTCATTAACAATATTTTTTGGTAATCTATTTTTTAAAGAATTTCTTAAAACAATTTTATCCTGAAAGTTTCTTATTTTTTGATTTGAAGAAATTTTAAATGATAACTTTACTAATTTTTCATCAAGAAAAGGAACCCTTGATTCAATTCCTGCTGCCATAGTTGAACGATCAACTTTTGTAAGAAACTGATATGGAAGTTGAACATTTATATCTGAAAGAAGCATTCTATTTATAGGTGTATATTTTTTAAACCTTTCAGATGCATTTTCAAAAGCTAAAAAAGGATTTGAATTTATTTCAAGAAATCTTCTTTTATCTTCTTTGAGTAACCCAAATGGGCTATTTTTTTTTGTTTCTAGAGTTAAAAGATAAGCCATTTTTTTTGCAAAACTGTTTTCCGTAAGAGCATTAAGTATCCTTTCAGCCCTCCTTCCATAAGAACCAAATATTTTCAAAATTCCAAAAAAATTATTAGAAAAAAAACTAAAAAAGTTTAAGTTATTAATGAACTTATACCTATTGTAACCAGCGAAAAGTTCGTCTCCGCCGTCCCCCTGAAGTACAACTTTGATTTGAGAACTTACTTCTTTACACATTAAATATAGAGGAATATTGGCAGCATCAGCAAATGGTTCATCATGAGCTTTAGAAAGGTCATAAATTACTTCTTGAATTTTAGATCCTTCTACTTTAATTATTTTATGATTTAACCCTAAGTGCTTTGCAACCAAAGAAGATTTTTTTGATTCATTCACTCCTTTAAGAAAATCAAAAATTGCAGTGTAAGTAGAAATTTCTGATTTATGAGGATCTTTTATAGATGCTGCAATAGCTGATGAATCAATACCGCCACTTAAAAAAAGACCAATAGGAGCATCAGATATCAATTGTCGTTCTACAACTTTATCTAATGTAGATTGAACTTTGTCGGAAACATCTATGCTATCTAAACTAAAAGGATCATCCAACCAATCTTCAATTTTCCACCATCTTTCTATTCTTTTTTTTCCTTGCTCTATAATTAAAGAGTGTCCAGGAAGGAGAGATTTAATCCCTTCAAAAAAACTTCTTTCTTCAAAGGTATTTCCATACCAAAGATATTCTGAAAAAGCTTGATTGCTTGTAGATAAATCTATTCCCGAAACTTCTAGTAAAGCTTTTATTTCTGAACCAAATACAAGACCTAATTCTGACTCAGCAAAAAAAATAGGCTTTACTCCCAATCTATCTCTATAAATAGCAAGTAAATCTTTTTTTGGATCCCAAATTGCAAAAGAAAATATTCCCTCAAGCTCTTGCAAACCTTTCAATCCGAATTTTTCATATAAATGAATAATTACTTCAGTGTCCGATTCACTTTTGAATTTATATTTAGAAGAAAAATACTTTTTTTTAAGATCTAAAAAATTATAAATTTCTCCGTTAAATACAATTACAGGCCCATCCTTTTTCAGTTGCATTGGCTGACTAGCATTTTCAGATAGGTCTATTATTTTCAACCTGCGATGACTTAAAGCTATTGAATTATCAATAAAAAAACCTTCTTCTTCAGGTCCTCTTGGAATGAGAGTATCATTCATTTTTTTTAGAGTTATCTCAATAAGATTTTTTTCATAAGCTCCTTTGTGATATATACCTGCAAACCCACACATCTTTAATTCCTAATGCTTGGTTTGCCAAACATTTCTTTTTGTTTTTCTAAATGCGAGTTCCAGTCATAATTTCTTTTAGCTAACTTTTTTGAATTTTCAGAAATAATTTTTCTATTAGACTTAAAATTCTTTATAAAATCTAATAATTTATAATATTCTGTTTTTTCTGGAGCTGGAGGAATGAGATAACCAATTTTACTTTTTTTAATATTCATACTCACATCTCCTATGCCTGGTGAACTGACTATCCCTAAGCCTGAGGAGATGTATTCAGCAAATTTTACTGGCGAGGCATGATGATTTATGTCGTTATTATCTCTTAAAAGAAATGCTATATCTGCAATAGATAAAACCTTTATTGACTTTTCTCTTTCAAAACTTAGAACCTTGAAAGCAGGATTATTTTTCAAGGTCTCAGATAATGCATATGGCAAAGAATGTGGATCTGTATTTGATAAAATTATGAATTTCAATCCATCTAAGTCTTTATCTATCTTTTTCCATAAACTTAACATTTCAGGCACTTTCTGATAATGACTTAGGCCTCCAGAATACAACAAAGTCAAATCACGATCAGAAATACCAATTTCTTTTTTAAAATCTTCTTTCTCATTTTTAGAAAGAACAAAATTTTTAGATATAACACAACTTGGTATTACATGAATTTTCTTATCTTTTTTAATTTTATTTGAAATCAATTTTTTTAAATTCCAAGATACTACAGAGATATGCTTTGATTTTGAGATTAATAATTTTTCTAAAAAAAGATAGACCATCAATTTAAATCTATTTGTATTGATTGCTTTCATTTCACTTTCTAAATCGCCTCTCACATCATAAATATATTGAATAGGAGAAAAGGGATTTGCCATAAGAATTAAAAGCCCTCCCCAAATACCTCTCACGTAAGCATTAAAAATTTTATTTTGAGCTTGAATTTGTCTTAGCCTTTTAGACATTAATAATAGATTTTTTAATAAGCCCTTATCCTTTTGAAAAAAAAGCTTTACATGTTCTTTTTTAAAGGATTTTTGGACAATATCTAATAAGCGTTTTTTATCTTGATATACACATAGTATTCCTATGGAATATCCATTTTTTTTAAGAGAGTACAAATTATCTAAAACTTGTGATTGAAATACAGACGAATTATCAATTGTTAATCCAACATCAAGTATTACAGCTAGAATGTCTAAGGTATTTTTTTCTTTTTTCACATGCTTACCAAGAAATAATAGTTTTTGAAAAGTTAGATTTAATTTCAATCTTTAACATTTTGTTAATCTTTGGCTTTCCAAATCCCAAGCTAAACCTGCCATCAACAATTTCAAAATTTTTTACGTCATTTATTTCAAGAAATATATCTTGAAGATCTTTGTGACTTAGCTTTGATTGAAAAATTCCATGTTTAAGATTTTTATCTTTTAAAAAAACGTTAGGGTGAAAATTAAATAAAAGAAATTTATTTCTTCTTATTCTGCAAAAATCGAAAATAATAAGTTTATTTTCTTCAAGATAGAATTTTCTAATATGAGCCTTACCAAATCCATTATGAAAGCCTCTTGCAGAATCGTTTTTCATTGAAAGCACTCTTTTTGAACTTTCTTTTAATCTAAAAAGACCATCTATTCCATCTATCCAGTCATCTTGCTCTAAATTTTCTATGGAAAGAGTGCTGTGAAAAGATGAAGATCTATATTCATTTCTTGAAGAAAAATTTGAGGTATAGACTGGACATCCTCCATCTACTATAAAATCAAAAGTATTAATATTAAGTTCAAAGCTATTTTTGTCATTGTGACCATGTCCTCCAAGATTATTTTGTCCATTAGTTCCACATGTGACTGAAACCCAAGCATTTTTATTTTTAAGAATACCTAGGCCAAAATTTTTGAAAAATCTTTCATTCAGATTTTTATCGTCTTCAAAAAAATTATTTTTATCATTGAAATCTCCAGCAATAATATTTGATTCTAAATTGAATTTTTTTCCTGAATATTTAAATTTATTATTTTTAAAAATTTCTCCGGCTAAAGCAAAAATATGAGAGTGATCGAGCTCGTTGATTTGAAGAAAAGATGAGATTTTATGAAGCCTGCCTGAATCATTATCCCCAATTTGCGGAATAAAACCATTTGGTTTTGTTATTGATAATAAGCTATCTACCATTTTTTTTAATTTTTTGTAAAAAGCTTTTGGTAGAATTTGACTATCCTCTCCAAAATCTAACTTATTAAGTATTGCTTCCGTTATTTTTGGATTTGTTCTTAAATTATTAAAATTCAAGTTTGATAGTTTTTTTCTTCTTGATTTTGTTATCCTCTCAACTAAAGCTGTGGTTGAAAGAAATATCTCAGTTACAAGTCGATGATAATAAGTTGAGGCTTCATGAGTGAATCCATCGTCATAAACTTCCCTATCCATCTCTGAAATAAGCTCATGTAGGCCGAAAATTAACCAAGTATCTGAATTTATGTGTTTTGGCAATACCCCAGAAATATAGATAAGTCCTGCAATATTAGAAAGATAGTGGTTTCCTGTATTCTCTTCATAATACTCTAAATTTTCGTAGATGTGCTCTCCATGTTCTATTAGACTGTTGAGAATAATTTGTCTTATCTTGGGTTTCGTTTTAAGTTCATTTTCAAAAAATTTTATTCCCCAAATCCAATTTATAGCTCTTATAGATACATCCATCGTACAAGCCCAATTAACACCTTTTTTAAAAGGGTTTGAGGTTATCCAATCTATTACTTGAAGAAAAAACTCTGTAGATGCGCGTTCATCACTAGAGAAAAAAACACTCTGAATATGTTGAAATCTTGAGAGCTCTCTAGGGATTTTAATATCAGATTTATCAGATGGTTTTAAAGGAATATCAAGGTAAAAAGTCTTTTCATTCCACCGCGTTTTAGATTTAAAGTCACAATGCCAATCAATGGGTTTATATTTTCCAACTTCACTAAATGGTAGTTCTGAAGCAGCCTCTCTAATCAAATCTAAATTTTTTGGTTCTTTAATGTTTATATTAAAAAATTTTTCAGAAAGAATTTGATATTCATGATTATAGATTCGATTAATCTGTAAATTATCACTTTTAAAAGAATTTATTTCATTCTTGAAGAATTTTGGATTACCCGGATTAAATACATTCTTATCTTCATCGTAACCTTCTAAATTGTATATATATTTTTTAGAGAAATTGTTAAATGAATAGAAACTAACTCTGAGAATAATATTTTTTAATTCATAAATTAACCTTCTCTTAATCCTAAAAAATAATTTTTTCAAAGCTTTTTTGTCGATAAAAATCGCATTATTCATTATCTTTAATTTTTACTCTTAAAAATCCAATCATAAAAAAGAAAAACATGACAGCTGGGATATTTAATAGAAAAGTATTTACTAAGCCTGGAAGAAAAAAAGGAATAAAGGCTGGCCAACCTACTGGCAAAACAAATCTAAATACAACATAAAACATAGCAAAGAATCCTATCAAGCCAGAGGAAACAAGCAGTCTAAACCAGTCATTATGAAAAAAATCCGTTCCTTCTTTAAAATATTCGTGACTAGGCACCACAGCAAATCCTGATCCTATTAACGGTGATACAATGAATCTCTCATAAGCGGGAACCACTTGAAGAAGAGGTCTTGCAATTCCGCCCAAAGCTTGGTCATCTACGTCTGTGGAATTAGTATTTTCAAGAACTTCCAAGATTGAAAAAACTCTATTTATGTTAGTCTGAAAATCTTCTAAATTAATATTTTGAAAGATAAAAATTATTGAAGCAATTGGAATAAAAACTACAGAAGCTGAAAGTTTATAAAAGCTAGAATTATTTTTTTCATAACTTCTAAAAATATGCAGAAATCCTAAAACTACAGAAACTATAAATTCACCTCTTGACGCAAGAAGAGTTGAAAGAATTATTGGGGCAAAGATTATTACAAGCATTGCAAATAAATTGGGAGTATTGATTACTTTGTTTCTGTAGCATAAAAATATGAATAAACTAATGATATTAACTAAAAATGCAGATCCATTTGGATTTGGAAAAAGTCCTCGCGGTCTTGCCAATTCAAGAACGCTTCTTTGGTCAGTTAGACCAAGACCTGATAAAGCCTCAACATATATTTCGGAATAATAAAAATTTATTAACCATGATGGTAATTGAAATTTAAATATGATGAATAAAAAGTTTAAAACTATTGCCGTATAAAAAACAGGTATAAGCCATCTTGCGTTGAAGTTTCTATTTTGTAAACCCAAGCCAAATGCAAAAATTGTTAAAATATAAATTAGCATACTTCTAATGAAGGGCTCGGAACCACCGGTGTTCCAGAAACCAGATATGTAGATCTCACCTAAAATTCCTGCAATCATAATTATAATAATTGCCGAAAAAAAACGCTTAAATTCAGAATTTTGAAAATTATCAAAAGATGAATTTGTTAGATAACCTACAAACCATAAGGCACAGAGAAAATAAGAAACTTTAAAAGGGATTCCAGAAAAATGAAACATTGGAAGTAGTAACTGATCTATGACCAAAATTAGGCCAAAAAAAGAAAAGGTTATTGGAAAGTATAAGTGTCTTTTTTTTACTTGAAGGGTCATAAGCGCTTATAAAGAGATATTTTTTTTCTTTTTAACATAGGATTTTCTAAATATATCCAAGAAATAGAAGCTATCAAAAAAGTCATAAGTATTCCTAAAATAAAAGAAAAAAAGCCTAGATAATCCATCATAATCAATGAGTTAAAGATAAGCATATGATAAATGTATATTCCATAAGAAATATCATTCCTTTGAAGAAATTTGTCTGAAAATTCTGGATTTGAATAGCCTATTGAAAATACTAAAGCGCATAAAACTAGATAATTCAAAATCCCGATATCATTAGCCGACCCAAAGAGAACAGGAATTTTATAATAGATTCCCATAATACTTATTAGAAAGAAGAGTATAAGAAACAAAAAAACTTTGTTTGCTAAATATATGTGTAAAATTTCGACGTACCTTTGGGCTAAAACTCCTAAACAAAACATTCCTATCCAAGGAATAAAAGAAATCGTTAGAATTTTCTTTAGAAGAAGATAAACACCTGAATCAAATTGCAGATTTATCAATAAATAAAAAATGAAAAATGAAAGAAGAGCCAAAAACAATAATAAGTATTCAAGTTTTATTTTATAAATGCTTGTGACAAAGTATATTAAAGGTAAAAAAAGATAAAAGGTTAATTCAACTGGTATTGTCCATAAAGAACCATTCACTACTCCCACCCCGAACCAACTCAAAAAGTCTGGATTCCATTGTGGGAAAAAGGTTCCTTGCATCAAAATCCAATATAACAACTGAAGATAGTAAACATTCTCATTTAAAACAAAACTAAATAAGAAAATCAAAAAAATGCTGAACAAAACGCAACCCCATAAACCTGGAAAAATCCTATAAAACCTATTCAGTGAAAAATTTTTAACATTAGAATTTCTTTCCCATGAAGCACTTATTAAAAAACCACTTAGAAAAAAAAAGATGGGAACTCCCGGGAATAAGTTAAGAAAATCTAAAAAAGGATTAAGAATTTCTACTTCAAGATGAGTAATTCCATGAACTAAAGCCACTTGTAATGCTGCAATTAAGCGTATGAAATCGAAATTATTTGATCTGAAAAAATCAAATTTTAAATTTTTTTCATCTACTGTTTTCAAGAGCTACTTCTCACATCAATTAAATTTTGAAGAGACTTAATTATAAAAGATATGTAAATTAGTTGTTTGGAAAAAGATTTTGTTCAAATTTATTAAAAAATAATCTTATTTATATATTTCTATATTAAAATTTTCTCTATTACAAAGTAATTCATGCCAACGATTTCAAAGATTTCGAATCCAGAAGATTATTCTATTTCAATAAAAAAAATTGCTAGCTTTTCAAATTATGAGGAAATGTTTTTTGATTATTTTCGAAACCAAAGCCATACCGTCTATAACCTATCTCATGCTTTAAATTTTTTTCCGAAAAATGAAAAAAATCTCGCATTATCAATTGGAACAGACGTTTTCAAGGAAGTTTCTTTTTTAAAAGAAAAATTTTTTGAAAGCATTGAAGTTTGGGAAATTGAAGACGAATTGATTCAGATCGCAGGTAATATCCACAAAAAATTTAATCAAAAAATAGAGTTTTTTAAAAAAAATATTCTTCAAGAGAAAATAATTCCAAATAAATTCGATACTCTTCTACTATTTCAAATGGATTATATTTTTAGCGATGAAAATATGAAAATAATTCTAGATAAGGCACGAGAAGCGGGTATAAAAGAATGTTTCATAATCTCTCCATCTATACTTCATCTAGGATTTCCTTTTCCAAAAGAAAAGGATATTTTTGTTCATGACTTAGTTAAGTTTATTTTCCTTTTTTTTAAGAGCTTTTCTCTTAAAAAAATTATAAATACAAAAAATAAAAATGATAATAAAAGTATTCATTTAACTTATACGAGAACTTTAAAATCCTTTAAAAAGTTAGTAACACAATCTCACTTTAATATTAAAAAAGTAAAAGTCATTATGAACACAAATGGATCTTTTCATTTTATACATCTTAAAAATTAAGAATTTTTTTAGGTTCTTTCATTAAAAATAAAGTTATTGATTGTTATTAACGAAATCAATTTCTTCTGGATAAGATGTAAAGTATTTCTTAAGTAAATTACATATTTTTTTTAAGTCTTTATCGTTAAGTCGATTATGAGTTGGCAGGTTTATAATATGTTTTGAAGCGAATTCTGCATTCTTACATGAACCAGAGACATAATCATAACTGGATAAATTGTCTTTATTTAAAGTTACAGGATGACTGAACCATGTTCCTAATTCAACACCATTTGATTCAAAAAATTCTAATATTCTATCTTTCTCCTTTACTAAAATCGGAAACCTGATCAAAGCATAATTACCAACTAAATTTCTATTTATATTACATCCGACTTCTTTTAGTAATTCGTAATATTTTATTGATACTGATTTTTGAAAATCATTTATATCGTCTAATCTTTTCAATAGCTTATCTAAAATAAGCCACTGGATTTCTGGTAAGTGAGATAAATAATCATCTGGCATTTCATTTTTATTAAAGACAATTTCAGATTTTTTAAAAAAACCTATTTTTATAAAAAATGAAATAATTAATCCTCCAAATTTGTATAGGTTATGATTATATAAAATGGATGAAATTCCAGCCTGAAAGAGGCATTTAAATGATTTGAGTCTTGAGAGATATCTAAATTCATTTACAAAATCATTAATCTGAGCTTCTAACTTTTTATCATTATTTATTAGAATCAAACCTCCCCAACCAACAGATATGGTTTTAGAAATTTCAAATGAAAATATACTTGCATCGCCAAATGTTCCTAAATAGTAATCACCATCTTTGCTTCCGAGAGCTAAAGCACAATCTTCAATGACTTTTAAATCATACTCTGTTGCTAGAGATTTGATTTTATCTATGTCAGCCGGAATTCCAAAAGTATGCTGAACTATAATTGCCTTGGCTTTTGAAGTAATTAATTTTTTTGCTTCAAGAGCATCAATCCCATAATTTTTTAGATCAATATCAACATATACTGGTTTAATACCTAAGAAAAGTAGAGACTCTGCAACAGCGGAACAAGAATATCCTGTTATTAATACTTCGTCTCCCTTTCCAATATTCATTGCAGAAAGAATAGATAACAAACCCACACGAGCAGATGGGACTGTAATGGCTGCTAAAGATTTATATTTATTTTTAAAATTTACTGAAAATTTTCTACTGAAATTTTTTTTTCTTTTAGAGGAAAAATTTACTCTTATAAAAAATAAGCAATATAAAGAATATAGAATTAATTGTATGGATTCTTTTAAACTTATTGAGGTTAAAAATAAGTTAACTCTTCTGATTCTATTAAACATTTACTAAAATATTTGTTCACAAGGCTTTATTTTAAAATTTAATTTTTGAAGAAAGCCTTTATTTCATTTGCTGTGTATGACAATTCTTTTCTAGTAATTAGAGGAAAACTAGGGAGATTAATTCCTGATTTCTCCAAAATTTCGGCGTTTTTTAAAGTTTCCCCACTGTCATATAAAGGTAATTTGTGCATTAGTGGAAAAAAAGGTCTTGTTTCAATACCTTTGTTTTTAAGATACTTTCTTAATTTATTTCTTTTATTTGAATCATCTAAAGTAATTGATGCCATCCAATAACTATTAAATGATTCATCTTGTTCTTCTTGAAAAGATAAAGGTAGTCCTGCTAGTTCTTCTTTATACCAATTTAAAAGTTTTCTTTTCTTTATAATTGTTTGGTCAGCCTTTTCTAATTGAGCTACACCAATTGCTGCACAAATATTAGTCATCCTATAGTTAAAACCTAATTCATCATGCCAATATTCTTTCGTAAGAGAAACTGCCTGGCTTTTAAGATAAGCGCATCGTTCTATCAAACTTTTATTATTTGAAACTACCATTCCTCCCTCTCCGGTAGTTAATGTTTTATTTCCAAAAAAGCTGAAAGTAGCAATATCTCCAAAAGTGCCAACATGCCTATCTCTATATTTTGATCCAAATGCTTCTGCTGCATCTTCAATTAGGAATAAGTTATTTTGTTTACAAATATCAGCCAACTGATCCATATCGCAAGGATTTCCATATAAATGAACCGCAAGTATTGCTTTTGTTTTAGGCGAAATT
>MDSZ01076540.1_pt1 | contig 19886 bp, 18 predicted proteins | sample 811201 | NCBI WGS metagenome assembly MDSZ01 (sample SAMN05326647, study PRJNA326480) | marine metagenome | isolation source: seawater | place: Indian Ocean: North | collected 2010 | reverse complement strand
ACTCCCCCCTTTTTATTTTATAAATAAATACTAAAGTTTGTGGGTTGCATCTCGAAAGAGAGAGAGAGAGAGAGAGCGTATGTTTGCCTGCCCGCTCCGCGCGTCGTCGTTTTCCCCCGTCGTGCCGTGTCGCGGCGCCTCGGAGGGTGTTGGTCCGAAACGACGACAAAGCGTGCGGCTGCGTCGAGCGGCATCTTCGATTCGATTCGCGCACAGAAGAAGAAGAAGCATCGGAGATGATGATGATGATGATTATGATTTAATGAGTAACGATGATGATGAGACGACGACGAGTGCGAGAACGACGACGACGAGCGAAAAGAAAAGCAGACGGAAGATGTGCGCGATGGCGGCGAGTTCCTTCGCCGCTTTACACTCGATCCTCCCGCACGTGCTCTTCGCGAAGAGGAGCGATGACGCCGCGTGGGCATTCACCAAACCTCCACCTGGATTCGATCTGTACGTCGATACCATCGACGGCTACGAGTTTTTGCGCCCGTCCGCCTGGGTAGAAGTGAAGGGGTCAGGGAACGATATTTTTTACCGCAATCCAGGGAACGTGGAAGAAAACTGCTTCGTGGCCATCTCCTCGCCGTCGTCGAACGTGTATACGAGCGTGCGAGATGTAGGCACGCCGGAAGAAACCGCGCGGAAGATATTGAAGCAGACGCTGATTGAACTCACGAGCACGCGATTGGGTATCGTAAGAGAGAGCGAAGTCCTCGACGCGAAAGAAGATGTGGATAAAGATGGGAACGTGTTTTATGACATCACGCTGAGGATTAAATCGTACGCGGCGAAGAATCAGTACGGATTGACGCCAGAAGATAGGCCGCAAACGTTAGAGTGGGATCGGACGTTTTATTCGAGGTTAGGGACGGAGAACGGGAGGTTGTACGAGTTGAGGATGCAATCGCCATCGGAGGAGTTCGAGGAGAGTAAAGAGCAATATTTAGTGGGAATGGGAAAGAGTTTTCGGCCGTTCGAGGTGGACGCGCCGCCACCGAGTGTAGGGAAACAGCTCGGATTGAACTTTATTTGATGCGATGATGAATATTTCCGTGTCGGTAGTCTCTTTGTGTTTTGTTCATGCAGCGCGCTTGTATGTTTACGTTGAAATAGATGGTACCACGATGTTGTGCTATAATAATACAAATATATATACGTAGTCCTTATTACGGTATGTACCTGGTATTATTATTCGTTATACTTTACTCGGCACGAACCACTCCCCTTTCTTTCTCGAAATCAATCTAGCTTTAGATTTAAATAAATCCTCATCATCCATCGCAAACTTTGGCACCGTATCCGTTCCTAACAAGACAATCGTCGATCCGCTTCCCGACATGAACACGATCGCGCCTTCATCTTTCGTCGCGTCGATTAACTTATCCTTCAACTCACCCAACTCAGGCAACTTGGAAAATGCCGGCCTCTCTAAATCATTAATCGCGTTATCGTACGTGCACCCGTCTGTATTCAACGACTTCAACAAATCCAATGGATCTGCCGTCGATCTCTTGTTTAAATCCAACGCCTTGAAAATCGTCGGCGTGCTCAACCCAATCGACGGCTTCACCAAACACATTTTCGTCGTCAATGGTAATGGAGGTTCCACGTCTTCCACAATCTCGCCTCTTCCAGTGCAATATGCCGCCCCTGTGCTAAAAAAAACCGAGATATCGCTCCCGATATCCCCGGACCACTCCAGCAACTCTTCCTCGGTCGCGACGTCGCCGCACAACTTGTTCGCGGCGTATAACGCCGTCGCGGCATTGCCAGACCCGCCTCCCAAGCCCGCACCCGATGGCACCGTCTTCTTCAACTCCACCCAAAAATACTGCTTGATTCCAGTTTTCTGCCGGAACAAATTCAGCGCTTTGATCACTAAATTCGAATCGTCCAACGGAATCGACGTATCTTCGCACACTAAAGTATCTTTCGTCTCCGAACTGCTTTTCGCAAACGACATCTCGTCGCCTAAATCGATGACATGAAATAAGGACGCTAAATCGTGGTATCCGTCCTCGCGTCGTCTGACAATTCGAAGGAACAGGTTGATTTTTGACGGAGAGAACAGATCTATCTGCTCGAATCCATCCGGGTTCTTTTGCATCATCGTCGCGGAGGACGACGACGCGCGCGCGACGATCATTTTCCGAGTCGCATTTTGCCTCCTCCGATTGATGATGGAATTTTGGTGGTAAACGTATCGAACGGATGATTTTTGGACCCCCGACGACGACGACGAAGAAGAAGAAGAAGAAGAAGAAGACAAAGAAGAAGAAAATCGCGACGACACCCGCGCGGAGCAGCTCGTGAACGACACCGACCCCGCGAGACTCATCTTCCTTTATTATTGAGTGAAACAACAACACTTTTGTGGGACCACCAAAGTGTCGTCGTCCTTTTGTTTGAGAAAGAAGGGCGCTTTCGTTTAAAAAATTGGATGATTTTATCCACTAAAAATCAAAGAAGATTTTTTCTCTCATCAAACAAAAAAAAAGGAGGACAAAGGAACCGCCGCTTCGCCCGCCGACACAAACGAACAAAGCAAAACTCGTTGTTGTTGTTTTTCCGAATTAAAGGATATGGCCAATTTGCGTGGTGGGTTGTGCGGTCTTTGTTTTATGCGTGTGTGTGTGTGTAATAAATTGTTCACGAGTAGGGATGATGATCATATTTCTTCTCCTCGGTTCTCGCCTTTGTTTCTCTTCTCCCTCGAAAGAAGAAGATCTCGATCGACGAAGCGTATCATCAATCCATCGGCTTTTCCAAAGAACCAATCTCTTCGCTCAATCGAGAGACTTCCATGAGCGTAAACGCGTCTTTGCCAAAGTTTTCTTCGGGGGAAGTGACTAAGGAGTATTCGATGGCGGATTGAAACTCAGTCGGGGAACACTCGAACGGGCCGTCTAAATGCGCGGGGATGACGTGCGTGAACTCCCATTTGTTGTCCTCGCAGACTTTTTTGGTCCATTCCCGGACTTCTTTTTTACGTCTCGGGAAGGCGAGTAAGGCTAGGACGGGTGGGACGAATCCGTGTTTACGGTTGGTGAGGTTTTCAAACGCCAGTTTCCAGCGCGAGTCCCACGTAAACGCGTCTAATAAATCATCCGCGGCGTTCGGTAAGGAAATTTTCACGTCCACCGAGTCCGGATTGAACAACAATCCAAACAAAACAGTTTTACCCCACCCTTCGGATCTAGTTTCCGAAGTCATAGGTTTCGATTCGCCTTGCTTATCCATTGCGCGGACGTATAACGGTTCCGGGTCAATCGTCGCCACCGGTACGGGTGTGTTGGAGACTTTTTCGAGGACGTCGGTTAACACCAACGATTTCGTTTCTTTGACGTAAAACGCGGTATCCACGAACCACGGGTCTTTGAAGTTTCTCAAGGAAGAACCGCCGACTTTTAAGGTTTCGTGTTCGATTTCGTCTTTCCATGGGACGAAATCGTTCGTCTCTTCGCTTCGTTCGTTCGAGCTTAACGGTAAAAATTTCGGTTTATTCGGAAAGATGGGAACGAAATCCGCGAGTTTCACGTTTACCGGAAACGTCCAATCGTCTTTCGGCAACCACACGTCCGCGTCTGGGAAATATTGCGCGAACGGTCCGCTATAAATCTTATGCTCGATCGCTACGCTCCCTACGACGATGTGTTTTACTTTCCCGTGTTGCCCTTCCAATTTTTTCACGGCGTCGATTACTTCCATCGTCGGCGCGACTGGATTGTGCACCCACAACCCGCCGTCTTTCAATTTTACCACCGTCATTCGCACGTTCACGTACACGTCCAACAATCCTTGCAACTGATCAAAAGTCCAAACTTTATCTGAAAGAACGTTTTCTTTCAAAATCGTTCGATTACCTTCGGCGTCGACGATCACTTGCTCTTCGTTAAACGTCGGGTTCGTTATGAACGTCGTTTTCGTTTTGTACGGCGCCAACGGCAACGCCCACCAATACGTGTAATACGCGGATTCTCTCGACGCGAGTTTCGCCCAATACTGATCTTGAAGTTCGCGTGCAGTCAGTGCCGTCGTTGTTGTTCTATTTACTACGCCTCCTTCGTCGCTCGCGAACGCGAGTTTCCCGTTTGTGAACGCGTTTTCCATGAACATCCACGCCGACACCGCTTGCGCCGTTCCGCTGGAAATCCATTCTCTTCGCCTCATTTTTGTCGTCGTCGTCCCAAACGTCTTAAAAGTCTCTTCTTCTTTTTCTTCTTCTTCATCCCGCCGGCTCCACTTTCTGGTGGTAAAGTCGTGGCCTCCTTTCTTTTGCCGCCGACTTTTTTGTGTCGTCGTCGTTCTCCTCCTCGACGGCGGCTTCTTTGCCGCGCTGCTGGCGACGCGCGACGATGATGATGATGATGATGATTTCATTCGTATCTCTTTTCCTTTCTCTCACAACAGAGATAAAATGAAATCCAAAATCGACTCTCCTTTCTTTCTCTTCTGCGCGCTTTGTGGTGCGGAGGAAGAAGAGGAGGAGTACAAATAATAGTACTACTACGCGTCGTCGTCGTCGTTGGTGTACTAATGCGTGTGTTCTTCAAAGCGTGCTCTCTTTTTGTCCCGAAAGAAGACAAAGAAGAAGAAGAAGAAGAAGAAGAAGAAGAAGAAGACGAAAACGTCGAAAAAAGAGACGTAAAATGTGGTGTGTGTGTGTCCCAGTAGCGTTTAAGGTGTGATGAGTCCTTAAATAAATGAGACAAAAGAAGAGAGACGAATGCTTTCTTTGACCCCCAAGGTGTTTTTTGTCGTCGTCGACTGTTTTACTCGCGCTGCTCGAAGAGAGACGACGACGACGACGAAAAGGAAGAGAAGAGACCCTTTGTGTGCGCGTGTGTGTGTGCGTGTGTGTTTTCCTCCGAAGAAGAAGAAGAGCTTATTATGATCCCAAAACATCATCATCATCCCAATGTGTGCGTAACGGTGTCGATTGAAGAAAGCGTCTGAAGACGACGACGAGTTGGACGACAAAAGCGCCGAGAGGAAGAAGAAGAAGAAGAGAAGAAGAAGAAGAAGAAGGAAGCGTCGGTCGAGAAAGAGACCCCGCCATACGAGACTCTCGTCTCGCGTTCTGGATTTTTTGGCCGTCTTCCTCTGTCTTCCAAAATCGATTCTATCCAAAATCATCTCGTTAGTGTTGATGACGACGACTTTGACGCGACGCGTCGCGACGACGACGACGACGACGACGACGACCCGAAGAGGCGGAAACAACGGTGGTTTTTTTGCGACGACGAGTCGCGAGGACAGTATTGCGGTGAGACACCACAACCAACGAGACCTTCTCTTTAATAAAACGCCACAAAGGGGAGGAGGACGTTTTGCTGCCGGATGGTTTTGGTGGTGTGCGCCTCGCTCGAATTCGACCACGGCGACGCCTTCGCCGTCTTCGGTCGTAAACGCTTCGAAAGAGGAGGATACCGCGTACCTCCCGCTCTACGCCGCAGACTGGGCTCGAGTCGATTTGCCACCAGGACACAGATTTCCGATGGAAAAGTACCGAATGACGCGACGAACGATCGAAAAAGAACCGCGGGAGTGGTTGAGATATTCCATGAGACAATCGCCAACCGCCGCGAAGGAAGATGTTTTGTTAGCGCACGAGAAGGAATACGTGGAGAGAGTGTTGGCGCAAAAACTCTCGCGAGAAGAAGCGCGAACGATTGGATTCCCGATGAGCGAAGAATCTGACGGATATTTGTCGACTACAGTTTTGTCCGAGGATGAAACGAAAAGAGGGAAGCAACACGTGATGAGAAGTTTAGCGAGTACAGGAGGCACAATCGCGTGTACACGGGATGTCTTAGAACACGGATTTTTATGGGCTGGACAGTTAGCTGGTGGAACTCATCACGCGTTTGCGGGACACGGAGAAGGGTTTTGCGTGTTTAACGACATCGCGTGCGCGGTGAGAGTGGCACAGAGAGATTATAAAGAACTGTTCGAAGGCGAAGAGAAGAACGTGTTAATCGTGGATTTGGACGTACATCAAGGCAACGGGACGGCGAAGATATTTGAGAACGATAAGAACGTGATCACTTATTCTATTCACGGGGATAGAAATTATCCGTGGAAGACGAGGATGATGTCGGATTACGATATCGCGTTACCGGACGAGTGCGAAGACGAGGAATATTTGAAGGCGTTGAAAGAGTCGTTGCCGAAAGTTTTTGAGAGGCATAAACCGTTCTTGGTATATTTTCAAGCCGGTGTGGACGCTTTGAAAGCAGATTCGTTCGGAAGATTGAGCATGACCAGAGAAGGATTGAGGAAGAGGAATAACATCGTTTTGGCGTTGTGCGTGGAGTATAACTGTAAATTAGTGACGACGATGGGTGGAGGGTACGCGAAACCGATCGAAAGATCGGTAGAATGCCACTCAGACGTGTTTCGAATCATGGCTTTGAAGCATAAAGCAATCATAGAGGAACGTCAATATTTAGAGAAAATGATGAGCTGATGATGATTTATGGAAGAGTTGGGAAATCTTTCTAACTATCTAACTATCTAACTATCTGCGGTGAGATATTAGTTCGAGGCGCGACGGTAAAAATTGTACCTCGTTTAATCGAATTTGCGCGTATGTGCACATCATTATTTTTTGGTGCGATTTGAATGCAATGATAACGACGAGGAAGACAAAGACGCATTGGTGGTATCGCGTGACAGTGTTCTTCGTGTCGATATGCGCATCAACAACGCGATTTTTTGTAACCGCTGCTGTCAATAATCTGCCTTCGAACGAAGTGTTTCTGACTTCTATTTGCGATTGTTTGAAAGAGGATCCAAAACACGGTATTTGTACTGCCTGGGCACGTAGGAATGGGTACGGAACGATGCCTTACTGGATGACTAGAGATATTACCAATATGGCGCATGCGTTTGATTTGGACCGGTTACTTCGTCCCGAACCATCGGGGTGTAATTTGACCAGTTCAGACGCGTCCGCGTTCAACGCTGACTTGAAATACTGGGATACGTCGCACGTGACAAACTTCGAATTTATGTTCCGTAAAGCGAAAAGTTTTGACGGCAAGGGATTAAAGTTTTGGGGTGTTGGCAACGCGGAAAGCATGCGAGGCATGTTTGAAGAAACCGCTCGATTCGACGACAACATCGCATTTTGGGATTTGAGAAACGTAATCGATCTGTCGAAACTTTTCTTGAATGCCGAAAAATTTAACCAGCCTATAGGTTTTTGGGACGTATCGAGTGTGGAAATTGCGTTTGCCATGTTTGAAGGCGCGAGACGGTTTAACAAGGATATTAGCGCATGGAATTGGGCTTCTATCTATAGTGGAACGAATCCCACGAACGGGTGTAGGAAGAAGAGGAGGGCGCGCGCGTTGTTACAACAAACTGAAGACGAACAACGCCACTCCGCACGACTCTGCGGCGAGGAAAACGGATTGAAGCAAATGTTTAAGAACGCTCCACGATTTAATGGAGACGTTTCCCGATGGAAAGGCGATGCAACTACTTCAGAACAGGAGAATATGTTTGAGGGCGCGGGTAGCTTCAACACCAAGTGGAAATGTAAAACCGAGTTCGACGGTCCCACGGAAACGTGTAAAGAACGACACGAATCCGAAATCCGAGAAGAAATCAGCGAAATCAGACAGTTCTTTCGAAGCAGTTAACTGTTTTGTATGATATATATATGTGTGTGTGTGTGTGTGCGTGCGTGCCTGCGTGCCTGCGTGTGTTTCTATGCATGTGTTATTGCTACATCTATTTCCTACGCTGCTCTAATTTTTACTCTTCGCGCCCGCGTCCTTCATCGTCGACGACACACATTTGATGCTCTTCCGCTTCATTCACCGCGTCGTATTCGTCCACTCTCAGAACCAATCGCCCCCCGCCGTTCGTCGTCTCTGGACTTCTGTGTACGCTCGCCTTCCCGCTCTCCCACATCTCCCCTTTCAGAAACAAAATGTCGCAGCTTTCCCCTCGTTCTTTCACCAACGTCTTCTCGAATACCTTGGCGTTCGATTTCAAAGCGTCCGCGACGGGGCGAAGCGCCCGCGCCATCGGTCCCGCGTTTTCATCAACCGTCGCCGCTTTTGCGACGATCGCGTGCACGAGCGACTCTTCGTCTAAAACTTCCGTTTTCTTCCCGCAATACGTCGTCATCGCTCGCATCCGGACGTGGTCCACGTGCAGTTTCGTGCACAGCGTGCGTCGCAACAGCGACAGCGACACGACAACCTTCTTGGTCTTCTTCTTCTTCTTCTTCTTCCAACTGCTGCCATCATCATCATCATCATCATCACTTTCCTTTACTCCAACAAACGCATGATCGCAAAAGTCTCGGACGACTGCTTCGATGTCCCGTTCGAGGAACGCGATGGACGCGTCCGAGACGTCTTCTTCCGGGAAGACCTCTCTCAGGCGCAACTTTTTCGTCAAAGTCGACGACAAGTCGTCTGAATCGTCTTCTGGACGACGACGACTTTTGGCGTCGTAATCGAGCGTCGCGCGCAGTTCGAACTCCGATTGGAATCGCTCGCACGCGTTCAGAATGTCTCGAGGGAACTGCGCTTTGACGTGCGGTCGAGATTTCACGAACGCAGCACAGGAGGAGGACTTCTTCTTCTTCTGTTCGTTTTTTTTTGCGACTTTTACGACGACGACTTGCGGTGTTGGTCGCGCCGACATGTATATACACACCACGCGCGAGACGACGACGACGCGAGTGCGATGACGATGAACGCGATGCGCAATAAGCGTGCACACAATGAGAGTAATGCGGACTTTATCCAATTGAATTGGAAAATTCCGTCCTCATTTTTGTGATGCGTTCGATGCGATGACGAGGACGATGCAGCGCTTTGTCGGTTGGAGGACACCACCACCGCCATCAAAAAAGCGTCGTCGTCTTTTGCAAAAAGAACGACGCGGATCCATGGTCGTTTTCGTCGGCGGCGCTTTTAAAAACGACGACGACGGAGAAGACACCAAAGAAGGGTGTCCACCGTTTCGTTTACCGGCGCGATTGTGGACGGATGCGACGGACTCGAAAACGCCGGAAGAAAAGTGCTCGCAGATCTACCAGGCGTACATCACGATGGCAGCCACGCGGGTGGTCATGGCGCAAGACGACGGGTTCGGCAACGAGTGCAGCGAAGACGTGGTCGTGAGCGAAACGACGAGCAAAATTTTAGAGCACAAAGAAGGACACGGGATGCTGTGTGGCACGAGTTTTGTGCGAAGCATGTTGATGAGTCCAGATCCGACGCTCAGGAAAGCGGCGCTGCGAATAATAGAGACGAGACGCGTGTACGCGTCGTCTGAGGAGGAAGGAATGGATTGGGAAAGTTCGTTTGGGTACGCGAAGGAGGATATGGAACGATGGCGGGTGAAGACGTTGAAACGCATCGCGGAGAAGTCGCTCGAAGAATAGAGAGAGAGAGAGAGAGAGAGAGAGAGAGCGTGTGTTGGCGTGTGTTGTACGATAGATTTTAGCGCGTTTCGTTTGTTTTGTTTGTATGCACGCCGCGTGTCTCTCTCTCTGTATGTGTGTGTGTAATAACATGTGTATATGTATACTTTGTTTGCTGTTGTACCAGTGCTACTACTGCATAAAATCTCCTCAGGCGGCGGCGGCGTCGAAACCTTCCTCCTCCCATTTTTTGCCGAAAGTCGTTCGACCGTTATCGATCCAATGATCGATCATTTCCGCGATGCCTTTCCCAATGCCGGCAACTTTACCCACTTTTTGTCCTTTGACCGTCTTACCTAACATGGATTTCCCGCTACCTGGCTTGGTCACGTCGTAATCTAACAAACTGATGTTTTTCGCCGCGCCGGCGTACGCGTTCACTTTAAACGGCTCGACAACGTTCGTGCCCAACTTTCTTGCTTTCATCACCAAATCGTTCAACGCGTCCACTAACGGTTGGTTTTCCGCGCACAACGCTTGCGTTTCTGACTTGGCTTTTTGCTTCGGCCACACCTCTAAGGCGTCTTTGAAGACTTCCTCGAGCAAAACGTCTCCGGTTTCGTCGTTCACGTTCTTCTCCACGTTCATCCACGCCATGATTTGCGATCCGGCTTCGGCTAAATTGTCCGGACAGGACAATTTCTCTTCGTTTAAGATTTGAAAGATCTTTGTCGCCAAAACACTGCCTTGCACGCCAGTTTCTGCCAGTTTTCTCAACTTCTCCGTCGGTATGTTCGAATTCACTTTATTCTTCTTTTCTTCCTCCTTCTTTTTCTTCTCTTCCTCGGTCAATGGCGGATTTTCAATCAAATACTCCTCGTACGTTCGCCATTTCGGCCTTTCGAATTCGCTCAATTTTTTAGAAAAGTTGCATCGAATTAAGCACATAGACTCGGTGTCGTACGTCCCTGGGCAGTACACTTCGCCTCTCCCTAATTTCTCCTTATCCTTGGACACGTGATACGGACTCTCGTATCTCACGTTCAAATTCGGCACTCTCTCGCTGTTTCCTTTCGCGCAGTGCGGGCACTTCGGTAACCCTCCGTATAACTCGCCGTCGATACATTTATGAACCAGCTCGTCTTTCTTCCCGCTGGTGGTGTATCCGTTCGCTTTGCACCATTTCTTCAACTCGTCTATTTTCATCGCTTTATATTTTTCTTCGAGCGAAGCGATTTCCGATTCGTCTTCGTTCGGGAACGCGTACTTGCCGTTCGCGTCGACCGGTACCGCCGGATCGAACTTGTCAAAGTTGTTCTTCTCGTTCCAAGGCGTGAACCACAACGATTTTTGCGCGTATTTCCGTCTCTTATCCGCTTCATCCGCCCCAGATTTTTCCGTCGTCGTCGTCGTCGTCTTCTTCGTCACAGTTTTTTTTGCCTCCTCCTCTTTCTTCTTCGTTTTATTTTTCGTATCATCATCATCATCATTTTTGTCGACGACTTTGATGATGTTTTCCTTTTCTTTCGTCTCGTCTTCCTCGACGACGACTTTTTGTTTCTTCGTCCTCTTCTCTTCCTCGAAGAAGGGGCTTTTTTGGAAAAAGGCGGCGGCGTCCTCCTCCCTCCCCGTCTTCTTCCCTTCGAGAAGACACTTCCTCTTCAGCGCCACTTTTTCCTTCCCTCCTTCCAACAATTCGACCAAATATCTCCCTTTCTCCTCGTCGAAGCCGATCACTTTTGCCGCTCTTCCGTTCAGCTCCGGTTTGCTCTTCACGTTCGCGATGTCGACCAGCGCGCCGGGAGAGAGGAACACCTCTTTTGCCTCCTCCTCCTTGTCGTCGTCGTCTCCAGCAGAACCACCACTTTGCATGATGATGATGCCGTTGTTTTGCGCTTAAGAAAATGACGAGAGAGAGAAAAAAATGCGCAAAAATTTTTTTTTTTTTTTGAATTTTTTTTTTCATTTTTTTTCAGTCTTTAATAGGACTCTCTCTCTCGTCGATAGGTCCATACTTTGGACTCTGTTTGGGGGACTTACTCCTCCCTGTTCTTGTCCTTTATACTACGTATAGTTAGGCTCTCTCTCTTTCCTTAGTTAGGACTCTCTCTCTCGTCGATAGGTCCATACTTTGGACTCTGTTTGGGGGACTTAGTACTCCCTGTTCTTGTCCTTTTTTATACTACCCCGTAGAGTTAGGTATACTACCTTTTTGAGGAGAGAGAGAGTTTGGGAGCGCACCAAGAAAACACACCCCCATAAATAATAATAACTACGAGTAGGAGTCCTCTTTTTAATGTACTTTTTGCACACATCTCGATTGCGCTTTTTTCGAGTAGTCGTGTCAACGTGGTAAAAGTCGAGACGACTTTGACGAGAAAAGGAGGAGACGGAGGAGCGCTCCGAAAGAAAGAAGAAAAGGGGGGATTTTTGTCGAGCGTCGTCGTCGTTGTTGTGTGTTTTTTCTGGGTTGTTGGTTCCTGGACTTTGAGAGAGCCGATAATAAAGAGACTTTTTCCCCAACTGTAGTGAAGCCATTGTATCCTCTTCTTCGCGAAACGACCTCTGACGCGGTGGTGTAACGCTACTCGAAGGAAGAAGAAGAAGAAGAAGACAAGGAACTTTTCCTCTTCCAGTCTTTTTGGAAACGACGGAGCGCACAGAGCGGGAGGACGCAAACGGAGGAGAAGAAGAACACACAAAAAAGTCAGTTACTATTGTGTGTATACGTGCCGTGAGAGAGAAGAGAGACCGCCAACCGCTCGTTTTCGTGTTTTGACATGTCCGAGAATGATGATGATGATGATGATGAAAGGTGGACGTCCTCCTCCTCCTCCTCCTCCTCGAAGTGGCCGACGCTCCACGACGCCGCGCTCGAGGTGTTGTCGACGCCAAACGCGAGAGACAAAGCGACGCTGACCAAAGCGGCGGGAAAGGCGTGGCTCGAAACCGGGGCGATACCGACCGCGCGAGATTCGAGTTCGGCGGCGAAGAAGACGCCGCGAAGACCCGCGAGGGACGACGCGATACGGATCGTGGCGTCGAATTCGAACGAGCTGAAACTCGGGAACGGACGCTCGGTCGAATCGAGACGGAAGATCTTACACGCGCTCTCGCACATCGAATCGTGGGCGATCGATTTGAGCTGGGATATCATCGCGAGATTTGGAGAGGAGATGAAAGACGAGCGAGAGTTTTTCGACGACTTCGTGCGGGTGGCGGTGGACGAAGCGAAGCACCATTTACTTTTGAGCGAACGATTAGAAGAGATAGGAGGAAAATACGGAGACTATCCCGCGCACGACGGGTTGTGGCAAAGCGCCATAGAAACGTCGGATTCGTTGACGCATCGACTCGTCGTGGAACACTGCGTGCACGAAGCGCGAGGATTGGACGTCATGCCGAATACGATCAACAAGTTTCGAGAGAACGGAGACGAGGCGTCGGCTTTGTTGTTGGAAAACGTGGTGTACCCAGAAGAGATTGGACACGTCAAAGCCGGGTTGAAATGGTTCCGGTTTTTATTGGGAGACGCGTCGGAACGAGGCAGCGAAGAGACGGTGAAGACGTTTCGCGAGATTGTCGAGAAGAAATTTTACGGGACGTTGAAACCGCCGTTTAACGACGACGCGAGAGCGAAAGCTGGATTCGACAAAAGGTATTACGAAGGAGCAATAGGTAATAAAAGCAGTCACTCGCGATAGCAAATAGCGTGTTTTGGATTGTGTATGTGTGTGTGTGTGTATGTATGTGTGTATGTGCGTATCCATCGGCATCTCTCATCTCTTCGCCAACTCTTTCTTCACCTCTTCTTTCTTTTTTTCCACCGCCATCGTCGCCTCCGCGATCTTCTTCGCCACGTGTTCTCGCATTTGCCGTCCCATCGGACTCTTCTTTCGCTCGTTCGCCACCACTTTCTCCGTCTCCTCTCTCGTCCTCTTGGCGCGTTTCACCGTCGCGTCGTCGTCGTTTACCTCGTCGTCGGGGTCGTATTTTTTCCCGAGCGTCTCGCGCGACGTTTTGAGCGCCTTGAACGCGTCTCGAAACGACGTCTCGATGGCTTCCGACACGCGTCGTCGCAACGATACCGGTGATTTCGTCGTCGTCGTCTCCTCGTCTTTGGTGTCGTCGTCGTCGTCGTCAAAAGTTCGTCGTCGTCGTCGCGACATTATTATTATCACGGATGGATAAAGGATGTGGATCGATTCGAAACGAAGGATTTTGAGCGCGTTTCTTCGCTTTTTGAAGAAAAATCCGGACGACGACGACGCTTTAATATTTTTTCACTCGAACGCGCGCTTCGACCAAAACGCGACTGCTGCTGCTGCTCGAAGAAGAAGAAGAAGAAGACAACAAGGGAGTGGTGGTAGTGCCACGACTGCTCGCGCGCGGTATGCGTTCGATCGACTCGATGGAAGTTGTAGTAGTTTACGTGCGTGCGTGTTTTTCATTGTACTCCGTAACGCTCGTATTTTAGGAATAAAAAAGTCAACTTAATGGTCTCGTCGTATTTTAAAGAGATATAAAAAAGCGCAATCCACCACCACCACCCCAAAGAGCTCCGCTGCATGGACGACGACGACGACGACGGAAAAGGAGGAGGAGGGGGAGGAGGAGAGACGACGGCGCGGCGACGCGTGCTGACCGTCAGGATCCCAATCGAGCATCATCATCACGAGGAAGCGAAGAATACTGGAAGAGGAAGAGGGGGCGAAAAAATCCTCTTCGAAACGATGGATAAGGTGTTCGCGTCTGTTTTGGAAACGAGCGAGATACGAGCGCGCGACGTGAAGGCGACGAGAGACGCGAGAGAAGAAGGAGAGCGAGAAAGGAAAACGTACCGGTACCGAGCCCCGGCGCCGAGGTTTCCGTTCGTACCGAAATCGATCGGTGCGCTCTCCGAAACTGGCACGTGTGAGGTCACGGAAGTTGTCGTCTACGATTTTAAGAGAAAGAGGGTTGAAAACTCGTGCGAAACGAAAGGAATGCGTTTTGCGGATCATTTCGTGGTGGAAAGTTTCGTTGGAGTGAAGAACGTGCGTGACGACAAATTATTTGCGGTGGTGTGTACGGTCGATGTGCGATTGCGATGGCTAAAACGGTTGGACAATCAACGATGGTTGGAAACGCTCGTGACGAAAGCAACGGAGATGAAAATTCGAAAGAAGTATGAGATTTTGATGAAGCGAGTGGCGAACGATTTGAGAGCGACAGCAAAGACGGTGGGAAGGAGCGATGTGGAAGCCATGCTGCACCAAAAAATGAACTATCTCTTTTGCTTGTTGGTTTCGATTTTGATTTTTAGCTTTGGCTATTGCCTTGGACGAATCGATGCGTCGCTATCGGCTATTTTGAAAATTAAGTAATTAAAAACTACGCAGAACTAGACGCGCATCTACTTTGCGTTTCGTCTCTGTCCTTCGCTAATCTTGCCAGACAAGACCACGAACGAGTCACCAGTTGTTTTTTGAACTGCTTGCATTCTTTCGATCGCGTTGCCTCCTTTATTCCCATCGCCATCTCGCAGCGCGTTCTGCTCTTCTTCGTACTTGCGCAAACGCTTCTCCTTCGCCTTCGCGCCAGGCGCTTTGCCGTGAAATTTCCAGCACAACTCGCGGAAGGCTTCTTTTGGAGTCAACGTGCGTCCAAATTCGTCGTATTTGTCCAGTTTGAAGTTGAACTTTTGCGTCTCGGAGGACCGGGCGCCTTCTTGAATCACTCCGGAGGCTTCTAACACGCGTCTGCGATCGTGGTGATCCTTCAAATCGTTCGCGCGTCCACTCCAACGCGGTCCTTTATCTTCGAGCTGACCAGAGGCTTTCATGTCTTGCAACACGCTCGCTAAACCTATGTTTCTTCGAATCGGATTGGTGGTTTTAGACTTTTCTTCGTGTTGTTGTTGTTGTTGTTCCGCGACTCCTCCATCGTCTTCCATTTTAACATCAACGGCGTCACCAGTCTGAACAATTTGCGGAGCATCCTCGTCTTCCTCGTCCGGTAACTTGTCCGCTCGCGCCTTCTCCCAATCGATTTCTTCGCCATTTGTTTCCTCTTCAATGTGATTCGCTCTTTTGCGTTTCAAGTTTTTCGAGGTTCTACCTTTCGCCACGAACGCGTTACTCTCGTCGTCCCCGCCAGAGGTATCCAAACCAACGCCGCGACAGAATTCGGCGACATCCGTGAGCGCCAAGTTTTCATCGGTATTTCTAGTATTGTCTGCGTTCATATCGGTCGGCTTTTCTCGTTCCAGCTTGGCGATGCGTTCAAACAAAGACTGTTCGCCATTTGCAGGAATGATCTTCTTTTCCTTCGTTTTCTTTTTCGTTTCTCGAGCGGTTGCGAGCGCTCGTTCTAACTCGTCCTCCTCTTCCTCGGTGGCGAAATCGAGAGGTTCGCCTTCTTTCTTCGTATCGCCGGCTAAATTGGCTAAGATCTTCTCGTCCACGTTATCTCTCGCTTTGTCCATTGCCTTGGCCCACGCTTCGTCGTCTCGGGATGGTTGTTCTTCTCCCACATTGCCGTTCGTCGTCTTTCTCGATCTTCTGTGCGTCGCCGCCGCGTTCGCCTCTTTCGCCAACTCGTCGCCTTCCAACTTTGACACGTCAAAGCCACCATCCTCGTCGTCGGAATCCTCGTCGTTTTCTTTCTTTTTCTTTTTCTTTCGTATTTTTTTCGACTTGTCTTCTTTTCCAACTTTCTTCTTCTTCTTCTTTTTACTGCTGTTAAACTTTATCAACTCTTCCTCTTCTTTTGTGTACGCGTCCGTCTGCGTGGCCGTTTTCGACACCTCCGCCGACGTCAATTCTCCTTTCACCAACCCAGCCATTCGTAACTTCAACTCCTTCGCGTTCCGTTTCCGAATCTCCTCGGCGTCTTTTTGGATACCTCCCGTGCCATCTAAAGTCATAAATTTCTCGTCCTTCTCCTCCTCTCCGTACTCGTCGTCGTATTTGGACAAAATCTTCTTCTTTTTCAATCCCGTCAGCTCGTCCTCGTCTTCGCGCATAATCTCGTCCTTTTTATTTCCCTTACCGGCTAACTTTTTATTCTTAGCGTTCCGTTCTCTCTCGGTAACTCGAACGTTTTCCAACTCGTCCTCCGAATCGCTATCTAACACCGATTTATCCGCTAAAGTTAACACGACGCCGTCGCCGTCTCCTCCGTCCTCTCCCTTCGCGACGACCTCCAACGCCGCGCGATCCACCTTTAACCCGGCCAAGTCTTTCTCCGTGTATTCAACCACCCCGTGCTCTTCGTCTTCCTCTTCGTATCGTCTCGCCATATCCCTGGTGCTGTTTCGTCCTCCTTTCGACGACCTTGTCGTCGTCGTCGTCTTCTTATTCAACCTCCTCGATTTTTGTACCCACGTTTTGGCGTCTTCCTCTTCCCCTTCTTCTCCTTCGTACAATCGCTTCGCGTTCAATCGGTCCATCTTCCGTCGTTTCCGTTCCTTCAGTTTTTCTCTCAGCGTTTCTTCTTCTTCTTCCTTTTGGGCGGCTCTTTTTTCTTTCTCGTCGTCGTCAAAGTCGCTTTCTTCTCGTCGCGTCGTCGTCAAAGTCGTCAAAGTCTCTTCTTTCAGCGGCGCGAGGCCCAATCGCTTTCTCAGCGCGTTCGTTTCGGACACCGACAAGGAAGCATCTTTTTTGGTGTCGTCGTCGTCGTTCATATCGGAAGAAGAAGAAGAAGAAGAAGAAGAAGAAGAAGAAGAAGAAGGACAACACGTGTGTGTTTCGCAATGATGATGATGATGGCGCTTTCGAGAGGAGGGCGTCGAACAAAAAGTGACGAATTCAACACCAACTTTGGGATGTAGTATTGGAACGAAAAAAAAAAGTCTCTCTTCTTTTCTCAAAAATCTCCCTCCTGACGTAAAAAAAAAGGCTTCCTGACGCGTTTGGGGTGTCCTGCCCTAAAAAGGCCCGAAGTTGCCTTTGGACTGCTGACTCGCTCATTTAGGGTGTTGTGCCCTAAAATGCCCCCTCTCCAAAGAGCCCCTTTCTCAATCCTCGCGCGCGGTGTACTCAATGTTTGCGAATGCTGCTGCCTGTTATTACAACTCAAGTCTCTCTCTCTATGGGACTACTAGTAGTAGTACTAGCGTAGAAAACGGCGGTTCTTGTTCGTGCGCCGTTAAAGAATGGCAATTCCTAGATACACTTTTTAAAAAGCGCTGTTTACGGTTTGGAAACGGAGGGTTTAAGGATTACGGGGATGGTTTAAGGTGTGGGAGGTGCGGGGTTTAAGGATTGATGAGAAAAGAAGTGCCTTCTTTTCGAAAAGAAGTACTTCTTTTCGAAAAAAAGACGTCATTAGGGTTGTGCTGACGTTTTACTGACGTTTTGCTGACCCTTTTTTTCACCAAACCCTAAGCCTACTGACGTTCATTTACGTCAGGAGACAAAAAAAGTCACGAGAGTACTACAGCGCTTTGAGAAGAATGTACTACTCAACAAAGTGCGTTCGTCGAGAGTAGAGGAGACACGACTATCTATATTCTATTGAAAACAAAGAGAGAACCACCCAAAGCGACGACGACGACATTTCTCTCTCTCTCTCTCTCTCTCTCTCTCTCTCTGCTAAACCCGCGGAGTTACTACGCGCTGGCGAGGTCTCTGGCCCCTCGCAAGGCTTTCTCGACCAGCGGCTTACACTCGGGCGCTCGAGCGATGGCGGCGAAGAGCGCCGACGCTTGGTGCTTGACACTCGGGTCTGAGCTCGTCATGAACTGCGCTATTTTTTGGACGAGGAGTTCATCCGAGCACAGTTTTGCGGCCGTGCCTGGACATTTGCAACAACAGCTGATCCCGATTAACGCTCGCGAGGCGACTTCGTGTATTTCGTGTTGTTTGACGCGTTCGAGTTCTTCCGTCGGGTTCGCGCGACCTTCGATTTTGAAGCGTTCTAACAGAGCGGCGTCTTCTTCGTCTTTGGCGAGCGGGGCGTTCGCTTTGTCTCCGCCGCCGACTCGTTTTATCGCGGATGAGAACACGTCCAGACTCTCGTATTCCGTCGTCATTTTTTCCGCTTCCGAAACGGACAAAGCTACGAAGAGTTCAAACGCGCCGGCGACGATTTGTTTCGGTCGCACGGCGTCTTCTTGCCGACGGTATCGGACTCTCATCTCTTCTTCTTCTTCTTCTTCTTTTTCTTTCCCGTCGTCGCTCTCTTGACTCCTCTTCGTGTTCTTCGCGTACCCGTTCTTCTTCGTCGTCGTCTGGCTAAAAAACGTCTCCTTCACGTACTCCACGTCGCACATCCTCCTCGCTTCTTCCACCACTCTCTTCCCGTCTTTCGTGTTCGTCGCGACCACCACCTTCGCGCATTCTTTCTCTCGGCACGTCCACGCCAAACAGTCCAATCCGTTCACGACTGCCGTGCGCTTCTTCTCTTTCATCGCCGCGTCGACTGCTTTCAGCACTATCCCGATGCCTCTGTTGTTCTCTTTCAGCATTTCCTTCGTCGCGCCGTCCACGGTGCCGACGACGCACGACAGCGCGGCCAACGCGGCGGCGACGTCCTCTTCTTTGTCGTTTACCTCGTTTACGTTTACGTCGACTCCTCTCGTCGTCGTCAAAGTCGTCTCCGTCGCACGATCCAGCGCGTCCAGAATCGCGCCGACGACGGCGACGAATCTCTCGTCCAGTTGGAGTCGCAGCGCGAGCGCGGCCAACGCGACGAGGCTTTGCGTTTGTTTCTTCGGGTGCGCGTGCGACGTAATCTCTTCGCGCATCTGTTCCACGGGGTTCATTTTGTGTTCTACTATCGGATGGTTCTTCTTCTTCTTCGCGTCGTCGTCGTCGTCATCATCATCATCATCGTTCGTGTGTGTTTTATGTGATGTTTTTTATCCATCGAAAAAAGAAGAAGAAAAAAAGCGCTTTTCTTTGAGAGAGTCTTTCTCTCTTTTTCTGCTCTCTCCTTCTCGTACGAGTGACTCCTCTCTTCCATCTTCCTTAATAGTACACAGAGGATCTCTCTCTCTCTCTCTCTCTGCGCGAAAGTCGCGCGTCTTTCCAACACAGCTTTGGCGTTTTATATGGTGTGAGAAGAACTGCGTTTTGCTGTTGTTGTTGTTCTTTTTGTGCGCGCTTTGGAATTAGTAATTAATTAATTAATTAATTAATTAATTAATTTGAGGAGAAGAAGAAAGAGTCGAGAGAGACGTTTTTTGAAGAAGAAGAAGAAGAAGAAGAAGAAGACTGTTGTTTGTGTGCGCGCTTTGGAAGTACATACGTAGTAACTCATTCGTTCATTCATTCATTCGAGGAGAGAGAGAGCGCAATGCGAAGAAGAAAGAGTCGAGAGAGACCAGTTTTTTTTGAAGAAGACGACAAAGAAAAAGAAGAAGACGACAAAGAAGACAACAAAGAAGAAGACAAAGAAGAAAAAGACAAAGAAGAAGACAAAGAAGAAGACAAAGACTGTCCCTCTCTCGACTCTTTCTTCTTCACAAAAAAAAAAAAAAAAAAAAAAAAAAAAAAATTTT
>MDSZ01250365.1_pt1 | contig 19889 bp, 18 predicted proteins | sample 811201 | NCBI WGS metagenome assembly MDSZ01 (sample SAMN05326647, study PRJNA326480) | marine metagenome | isolation source: seawater | place: Indian Ocean: North | collected 2010 | reverse complement strand
GCAGCATCGGTTAAATTTAAATTTAATCTAAATGTTGGTTGTCCAAAAAATTATAGCCCACCAAAGTTTGTAATTGATTGGGTAAAAAAAAATAAAAGAAAAATTAATATTTTTAACAATGCAAAAAAAGCTGCAAAGAATGCAGACGTAGTTTTTTCTGATAAAGTTATTTCTTTAAATGACAGAGGTGATAAGGCAAAAAAAATTAGAGATTTTAAAAATTTTAAAATTAACAAGAGTCTAATGAAAGTCACTAGACCTAAAAGTATTTTTTTGCACTGCTTACCGAGAGGAAATGAAGTTTCAGAAGATATTTTTAGGGGAAAACAATCTAAAGTTTGGCAACAAGCCCTTAATAGAGTTCACGTACAAAAAAGTATTTTGTTATATAGTTTTGGAAAATTACGGTAATGGAATTGGGTTATCTGAGTTTTCATTGAGGTAAAGTATAACTGAAGCTCTATCTCTGTCTTTTCTTAATCCAGCAAACGCCATCTTTCCATTTTTTACCCATGACGATGGTTTTCTAAGAAAGCCATTTAATTCTTCAAAAGTCCATTCTTTTCCATATTCAGCTAATGCTTTTGAATATTTGTAGTCACTTATTGAGGCAACTTTTCTACCCACAACTCCGTAAAGAGCTGGGCCAATTTTATTTTCACCTCCTTTTTGAACCACATGACAAGCTGCACATTTTTTAAATACCTTTTCTCCATGTGCAACATCTCCCAAAGCTAATAGAGCCGCAATATCAACTTCTTCAACTTTATCAGTTTTTGTTTCTGATATTTGAGTTACGTCACCACTATCTGGCACTTCAACTTTATATCCAGCGGTTTCTGGTTTATCTATATGAAATATTAAATCAGATATTTTACCCAATCCTATAAATAATAGTGCAATTAAAAGAACTGATGCAACAATTTTATTTATTTCAAATGAATCCATGGTATTTATTTTTTTAGTCGTATAACATGTTAAACAAAAAAAATAATATATATTTATTTTAATTTAAGCGGCTGAAAGACGCATAAATACTAAGTTTATGACGAAAACTATAATTTTAATACCTTCAAGACTTGGTTCTTCCAGATTACCCAACAAACCTCTTCTAAAAATTAATAATAAATCTCTAATCAATCATGTTTATGATAAAGGCCTATCTACAAAAATAGGTGAAGTTTATGTTGCGACTGGTGATCAAGAGATATTTGATGAGATTATCAAGCGCAATGGCAAAAGCATTCTTACAAAAAAAAATCATCACACAGGAACTGACCGTATTTTTGAGGCTTATGAATATTTGAATAAAAACGATATAGATTTTGTAATAAACCTTCAAGGAGATGAGCCTATAATAGATACAAATGATATTATTAAATTGAATAATCTGGCGATAAAGCATAACTCTGATATAGCAACACTAGCTTGTAAAATAGAAAAAAAAAATATTTTCAATGAAAATATTGTTAAAGTGGTTTGTGATCAAAATATTGAGAAACAAGACATCTCTTTAGCTAAACAATTTTTAAGGTCAACAAATAATCAAAATTTTAATAATATTTATCATCATATTGGTATTTATATATATAAAGTTTCTGTTCTTAAAAAGTTTGTGAGTTTAAAGCATTCACCCAATGAAATTAGTCTTAAACTTGAACAGCTTAGAGCGATGGATAATAATATAAAAATTCATGTGATTTTTGCAAATTCCCCCCCTATTGGCGTAGATACCAATGAAGATTTTCTGGAAATAAAAAAGCTTATGGAATATAAGTCATAAATTATGAAAATTGCATATCAAGGCATTCCTGGAAGTTATAGTGAAAGCTGTGCAAAAAAAAATTATCCAGGTTGTGAAACTATATCTTGTAAAACATTTGATGAATGTTTTGAGCTCGCAAAAAATAATAACGAAATTAAGGCGATAATTCCCGAGTCTAATAAAACAACAGGCAATATTGGTATTGAATATTTAATATTTAAGTTCAGACTTAACATATATGCTGAACATTTCTATAAAATTACTCACAATCTACTTGGAGTAAAAGGAAGTAAAATTGATGACATCAAAAATGTATATTCACACGCTCAAGCTTTAAGTCAATCATCTATGTTTATAAAAAAAATTAATCTAGCAGAGCAAGTTAGAGCAGATACAGCAGGCTCTGCAAAATTTGTATCTGATGCTAATGATAAAACAAAGGCCGCGATAGCCTCCGATTTAAGTGCCGAGATTTATAATTTAGACGTTCTTGCAAAGGATATTCAGGATGATAAAGAGAATTTTACAAGATTCCTATTAATGGGAAAAGATATAGTTCAACCTGAAAATGAACAAAAATTATTTATCACCTCATTTTTATTTAAACTTAAAAGTAAACCAGCAGCTCTTTACAGTGCATTACAAGGCATGGCCATAAACGGAGTTAACATGATAAAACTCCAAAGTTTTCCAGAAAAAAATTCTTTTTCATCATATTTTTTTCTATGTGAAGTTGAAGGCCATATTGAGGAACAGAAAATAAAAAATTCTTTAGAGGATCTAAATTATCATTGTGAAGATATGGCTGTTTTAGGTATTTTCGAAGCAGATAAACTAAGAAAAAAATAAATTATCATATTGAAGATTTTAAATTATTACTGATATAATGAAGTGGGGGCCATCCAGGTGGAGATACCATGAACTCCCCTAGGTCTTAACAGAAGCAAGGGTATTGAGTATTTATTCAGGTTGGTTGGTCTCCTTAAAAATTTTATGGATACAAAAACTAAAGTACTTGCCTTAAAATATAGGCCTCAAACGTTTGATCAATTAGTTGGCCAGAATATTGTATCTGAGAGCATATTCAATTCAATTAAGAGTAATAAAATTCCAAATGCGTATATATTTTTAGGTATAAGAGGTTCAGGCAAAACTAGTACCGCGAGAATTGTTGCTAAAGCTTTAAACTGTGAAAATGGAGTTGAAAATTTATGTACAAAAGATTTTTGTCAAAGCTGTAAATCTATTATTGAAGGAAATAATATTGATATTCTTGAAATAGATGCAGCCAGCAAAACTAGTGTAGACGATGTTAGAGAATTAATAGAGTTTTCAAGGTATAAACCAACTTCAGCAAAATATAAAATCTTTATATGTGATGAAGTGCATATGTTTTCAAAATCAGCATTTGCTGCACTACTCAAAACTTTAGAGGAGCCACCATCATACCTAAAATTTATTTTTGCAAGTACTGATGTAAAAAAAATTCCAGTTACGATTATCTCTAGATGTCAAAGATATGATCTCTCAAGAGTAAAGTCTGAGGAATTGTTTAATTACCTTATAAAAATTAAAAACTTAGAACAGGGAAATATTTCGGACGATGCAATTAAACTAATTGTAAAATTATCGGAGGGCTCTGTGAGAGACGCGCTATCATTATTAGATAGAGCTATGTTAGTAAAAACCGATGGAAAAGAACTTGACTTAAAAGCAGCCCAAGAAATATTTGGCTATTTTGAAAAAAGTATTCTCATAGACCTTATTGAACAAATTTTAGAAGGCAATGAGAAAAACACTCTTCAATTATATAAAAAAATTTATAACTCTGGAGTAGAGCCAAAAACTTTTTTAAATGAATTTTTAGAAACAATCTATTATTTTAAAAATATCGACTTTATAAATTCAGAGGGTACTAACTTTGACTTAAATAATAATGAATTTGAAAAAATTAAAAAAATATCTCAAAAACTAAAAAAAAAAGACATACTTTTACTTTGGCAATTTACACTAAATAATCTTGAAAAAATTGATATCATTAAAAATCAATCACAATTTGTTGAAATGTTTTTGATAAGATCACTATACTTACAGAAAATTTTAAAAGGATCCAAAAGTCCAGAGAATGAGTCAGGCTATGAAGATTTAAATACAAACCTAAAGACAACCGCTAACAAAATTGAAATTAGAAACAAGACCATTGACCAACTTAAAAATATTGAGCAAGAAGAAAAGATAAATTCAAAACCAGAATCTGAAATTGAAAAAGAAAGTATCCAAATTAAAAGCTTTCATGATTTGATACAATTTTGTGAGGCAAATAAAGAATTAAAAATTAAATACGAGCTAGAAAACAATTTAAGATTAGTAGGTTTCAAAGAACAAAAAATTGAAATTTCTTTCAGTTCTAAACTTGATAAAACTTTTGTAAAAGAATTAGCTGCTAAGTTATTTGAATGGACAAATAAAAGATGGATTATTGCTTTCTCAAAACAGATAGGTCAGCCAACTTTCAAAGAACAAAAAAAAAATTTACAAGTAGAAATTTTAGACAAAGAGGGCAAAACAGAGCTCTCAAAAGAAGTTAAAAAATTATTTCAAGACGCAGAACTTTTAGATGTTTCAGAAGTTGAAAAAATATGACAGACTTTTCAAAAATTTTAGAAAAAGCAAAAGCATTAGAAGAAAAGATGAAGGAGAGCCAAGAAGCAATTAAAAAAATTGAGGTAGTTGGAAATTCTGGAGGTGACCTAGTTAAAGTTAAATTAAATGGTGAAGGAGAAATGATTTCTCTCGAAATTTCAGAAAAACTTTTAAAAGAAGATAAAAATATTATTGAGGACTTGATAAAGGCAGCCCATAACAATGCAAAATCATCTTTAAAATCAAAAACAACTGAAGAAATTTCTAAATCTGCCAGTAACTTTGGTATACCTGGTTTCAAATGGCCTCTTTAATATAAATGCAAAATATTTCTGAAATAGAAGAATTAATTAAGTTAATATCTAAGCTACCAGGATTAGGACCTCGATCTGCAAGAAGAATAGTATTAAAAATGATAAACAATAGAGAGGAACTTATAAGACCTATGGCAAAAAATTTAGCTGAAGTTTATAAAAATATTTCAAGGTGCAAAAACTGTGGATCCTTAAAATCGAATATTGTTGGTTGTAATAACTGTGAAAATATAACTAATAAGTTTAACAAGATTTGTGTAGTTGAGAACATAGCTGATCAGTGGAGTATAGAAGCATCAAGTGTATATCAAGGATATTTTCATATTTTAGGAGGAACTATATCTTCAAATAATACTTCTAAAGATGAGTTGTTGATAGGCTCGCTTGTTGAAAGAGTAAAAAAAGAAAAAATAGAGGAAGTAATTCTTGCAACAAGTGCAACTATCGAAGGACAAACAACAGCATTTTATATTCAAGATAGCTTTAAAGATATTCAAGTTAAAATTTCTAAACTTGCACAAGGTCTTCCGGTTGGTGGAGAAATTGAGAGTTTAGATGATGGTACTTTAATTTACGCTTTTAAAAATAGAAATCCTTTTTCAAAAAGTTAATTTTTTTTTATTAATCTATTCAAATGCAAAAGTGGTTCAGTATAGCCCGACGGCTGATCCTTGCCTTGAAAAACTAACTCACATGCAGTTTTAAATGCTATAGATTTATCATAATGAGGTGACATTTTTTGGTAATTTTTGTCATTTTTGTTTTGATCATCAACAACCTTAGCCATTTTCTTCATTATTTCTAAAACTTGTTTTCTGCTACAAATTCCATGGTAAAGCCAATTTGTAATTTGTTGAGATGAAATTCTCAAGGTGGCTCGATCTTCCATTAAGCCAATATTATTTATATCAGGAACTTTTGAACAGCCTATACCTTGATCTATCCATCTAACAACGTAACCCAGGATAGTTTGTGCAGAATTTGAAATTTCATTGCTTACCTCCTCTAAAGGCCAGTTAGGTTTTTTTATAACTGGTATATTCAAAAGGTCATCCAATTTTGCTTTCGCTCTGTTTTTTAATTTAATATGTTTTTCGAAGATGTTTATTTGATGATAATGAAGAGCATGTAGAGCAGCTGCTGTTGGTGAAGGTACCCAAGCACAATTTGCGCCTGCTTCTAGATGCGATATTTTTTGATCTAACATATCAGCCATTTTATCTGGCATTGCCCACATTCCTTTTCCGATTTGTGCTTTACCTGAAAAACCACAATTTAGTCCTACGTCCACATTATTATTTTCATAAGCATTAATCCAGGTTGAAGATTTCATGTCACCTTTTTTTATCATTGGCCCTGCTTCCATTGAGGTATGCATCTCATCTCCAGTTCTATCCAAAAATCCAGTATTGATAAAGAATACTCTATTTTCCAATGATCTAATACATTCTTTTAAATTTACACTAGTTCTTCTTTCTTCATCCATTATACCACATTTGATGGTATTTTTTTCCAATTCAAGAATTTCTTCTACTTTTGTAAATAATAAATCTGTAAAAGCCGTTTCTTCCGGCCCATGTTGTTTGGGCTTCACTATATAAATCGAACCTGTCCTTGAGTTATTTTTATTTTTTATATCATGTATTGCACATAACGATGTAACAAATGCATCTAAAATTCCTTCGGGTATTTCAGATCCATCTTGTAAAAGAACAGCCGAATTAGTCATTAAATGTCCTACGTTTCTATTTAATAGAAGCGCTCTGCCATGCAAATTCCCTTTCTTTCCATCTTTTGAAATATAATTTCTGTTAGGATTTAATTTTCTTCTTAATATCTTTCCATCTTTATTAAATTCAGCAACTAAATTTTTTTTCATAAGACCTAACCAATTACGATAGCCAAGAATTTTATCCTCTGAATCTACAGCCGCAACCGAGTCCTCATGATCACAAATAGTAGAGATTGCAGCTTCAACAATAATGTCTGAAATACCAGCAGGATCACCTTTTGCACTAAAAGCACTTGGATTTATTATTATCTCAACATGAAGGTTATTATTTTGAAAAATAATTGCAGAAATTTTCCCTTTATCTAATCTATATCCTACATATTTATTTTCATCTTCAAGCGATGTAACCCCTTTGTCTGTAGATATTTCTAGATTATGATTTTTGATTGATATTCGATCTACTTTCTTCCATGAAGATTTTTTTAATTTAAAGTTTTGATTCAAAAAATTTTTTGAATATTCAATTACTTTGAGACCTCTTTCAGGATCATACCTTTCGCTTATGGACTCTTCTGAAGATATAACATCAGTCCCATATAAACTATCATATAAACTCATCCATCTTGCATTTGCAGCATTCAAAGCATATCTGGAGTTCATTATTGGAACTACTAATTGTGGACCAGCTATTCTAGATATTTCATCATCTATATTTTTAGTTTTTATTTTAAAATCTGGGCCTTCTTTTTTAAGATAGCCAATCTTTTTAAGATAAGATTTATATTCTTCCAAATTAAATTGTTTTTCATAATTTTCTAAGTGCCATTTATCTATATCTATCTGCAACCTTTTTCTAATTTTTAGCAATTCTTTATTTTTAGGAGCAAGTTCATGACTAACTTTGCTTAATCCTATCCAGAATTTTTCCTTAGTAACTCCAGTATCAGTTATCGCTTCTTCGTTTATAAATTTATACAGATCTTCAGAAATCGATAAGTTCTTATAGTTTATATATTTTTTTAACATATTTAATTTTAAGTAGTTTGTTTTAAGAAAATTTAATATATTAGTAAATTAGTAAAATTGAGCCACTTTGTTGCCTTTATTTTATTAAAATACTGGAATTATGAAAAATTATTTAAATTTTGAAGATGAAGTTAAAGAACTAGAGACTCAACTTGATGATTTGAAAGATCCTTACAATAAAGAAGGAATTTCAGAGGTGAATACTGAAGAAATAGCTTCAATTGAAAATAGAATAAATAATAAGTTAGAAAAAATTTACTCAAATTTAAATCCCTGGCAAAGAACCCAAGTTGCAAGACATGAGGATAGGCCAAAAGCAAAATTTTTTATTGAAAATTTATTTACTGATTTTATCTCTTTGTCCGGAGATAGATACTTTGGTGAAGACAAGTCTGTTATAACTGGATTTGCTAAATTTAATAATCAATCAGTTTTAGTAATTGGTCAAGAAAAAGGTGAGAATCTAGAGGAAAGATTAAATAGAAATTTTGGAATGATGAGACCAGAAGGTTACAGAAAAAGCATAAGATTGATGGAGTTGGCGAATAAATTTAACATACCTGTAATTACATTTATTGATACGCCCGGGGCATATCCGGGGGTAGGTGCAGAAGAAAGAGGACAAGCTGAGGCGATAGCAAGATCCATAGAGAGCAGCATGAAATTAAAAGTTCCCAATATTTCAATTATTATTGGGGAAGGTGGATCCGGAGGAGCTATAGCTCTAGCATCATCAAGCAGAATAATTATGTTAGAAAACGCAATTTATTCAGTTATTTCTCCCGAGGGATGTGCAACTATATTATGGAGAGACCCAAAAAAAACTTCAGAAGCCGCTCAAGCTATGAAATTAACATCAAAAGATCTCTTTGATTTAAATATAGTTGATGAAATAATAAAAGAACCAGTTGGAGGAGCTCACAGAGATAGAGAAAAAATACTTGAATCAATTAGAGGTTCATTAGAGAAAAACTTAAAAGATTTTGAAACATTTAGTGAAGATCAAATAATCAACGATAGAAAAAACAAGTTTTTGAAAATTGGCAGAGATGGCGGTTTTTTAAGCAAATCTAGTGACGAGAATACAATTTCATTTAATAAAAATAAAATTAATATTTTATTTGAAAAATTAATAAATAATAAACTAATAATTCTTAGTTTAATTATTATGTTTTCGATTTTATCAATAATATTTGTCTTATTATAAAGCCCCGCAACAATATTTATATTTTTTCCCAGAATTACAAGGACAAGGCTCATTTCTTCCTATTTTTCCTGAAGTAAATTTTTTTAATTTTTCATTTCTAATTTTTACTTCTGTATTTTCATTATTATTATTTACTATTTTTACATTTAAAAGTATTCCAATGAATTGAGTTTTTAATCTAGTTAAAAGCTCTTCAAACAAATTAAAAGCTTCTTTTTTATATTCTATTAAAGGATCTCTTTGACCATATGATCTTAATCCTATAACCTGTCTAAGTTGTTCAAGATATTGAATATGTATTTTCCAATTTTGATCAATTAGCTGAAGAAAAAATCTTTTTTCTAGTTCCTTCGATCCACTCTCACCTAAAATCTCGACTCTCTCTAATCTTTTATTCTTAAATTTTTTAAAGATTTTGTCTTTTATAGATTTACTATCTGAAGACTTTAAATCATTGATCTCTGTCTCATTAAATGAATTACCTAATGTCAATTGAATTTTTTGATTTATATTTATATCTTTTTTTTTCTCTTCAATGAGATCACCAATGATTTGATCTAAAAAATTATCAGCAAATTCATAGTGGTTTGCACTATCTATAACTTTCTTTCTTTGTGAAAAAATAACATGTCTTTGATCGTTTAAAACATCATCAAATTTAAGAAGAGATTTTCTAATATCAAAATTACGCGCTTCAACCTTCTGCTGTGCTCTTTCAAGCGCTTTATTTATCCATGGATGATCTATACTTTCTCCGTCTTTGAGACCAAGCTTCTCAAGAATATTATTCATTGAATCCGAACCGAATAATCTCATTAAATCATCTTCTAAACTAACAAAAAATAATGAACTTCCTTCATCTCCTTGTCTACCAGCTCTTCCTCTAGCTTGATTGTCAACCCTTCTACTCTCCATCCTTTCAGTTCCAACAACGAATAATCCTCCAAGACTTTTTATTTCATTTCTTAATTTTTTATCTGCGTTTTTGCCTCCTAATTTTATATCTACACCTCTTCCAGAAATACTGGTTGTTATAATCACTGATTTTTTTGTACCAGCATTTGCTATTATTTCTGCCTCTCTATCATGATTTTTTGCATTCAGTACAATATGCTCAATATTTTTTTTGTTTAATAATTTTGAGTAGTGTTCAGATTTATTAATGCTACTAGTAAATATCAATATAGGTTGACCCAAGTGATATTTTTCATTTACTAATTTAATAATAGCATAGTCTTTTTCTTTTTCGGTTCTATAAATTTGATCATTTAAATCTTTTCGTATCATCTCTTGATTTGTAGGCACACTAACAATGTTTAAACCATAAATTTCAAAAAATTCTTGTGCTTCAGTAATCGCTGTACCTGTACAACCACAAAGTTTTTTGTATAATTTGAAATAATTTTGATAAGTGATTGATGCTAGAGTTTGATTTTCAAACTGAATATCCAAATTTTCTTTTGCTTCTAAACTTTGATGCAATCCATCACCAAACCTTCTTCCTGGCATTTGCCTACCTGTTTGCTCATCTATGATTATTATTTGACTATCTTTAACAATATAATCTTTTCCATTAATAAAAATATAATTTGCCCTTAGTGCTTGGTTAACTAGATGTACGAGGGATAAATTTTCAGGATCATAAAAATTGTTATTCTTAAGAATGCCTATATCTGAGAATATTTTTTCAACATGATCCACTCCTTTATTAGTTAAAAGAACATTTCTATTTTTTTCATCTATATCAAAATCATTCTTGTTAAGTTTTTTTATAAATTTATTTACAATTAAATACTGATCTGCCTTATTTTCCACTTGTCCTGATATAATTAATGGAACTCTTGCTTCATCAATCAAACACGAGTCTATTTCATCCACAATTGCATAATTATGACCTCTTTGAACCATATCATTGTTAGAATGTTTCATATTATCTCTAAGATAATCAAATCCTAATTCACTATTAGTTGCATATGTTATGTCGCATAAATAATTTTTTCTCCTTTCTTCATCGTTTTGACCTGAGTTTATATATCCACAAGTAAGACCTAAAAAATTATAAATTTTACCCATATTTTCCGAATCTCTTTTGGCAAGATAATCATTTACGGTTACAACATGTACACCTTTGCCCTCAAGTGAGTTTAAATATGCTGTGAGGGCTATTGTTAAAGTTTTTCCCTCACCAGTTTTCATTTCTGCAATTTTATTTTGGTTCAATACTATGCCACCAATTAATTGAACATCAAAATGTCTCTCATTATTAATTCTTTTAGATGCTTCTCTAACTAGGGAAAATGCATACGGAATTAACTCTTCGAGCTTTTGACCTTTTTTTAACTTTTCCTTTAGTCTCTCAGACTGTTCTGGAAATTCTTTATCTTTTAATTGAGAAATTTCTTTTTCAAGAATGTTAATTTTATCAACAATTTTGCTTAAATTATCAAGATTCTTTTGGTTAGAAGATTTGAAAACCTTTGATAATAGACTTAATGGATTGAGCATATGATTAATTTGTTATTTAAATAAATCTTATATAATCATATTATTAAAATTTTAAATATATGCTTTTTAAAAAAGAAAATTATCAAATAAAGACTAATTCTATTGGCTTTTATCAAGATCTCGAACATATAGATGGAATAGGAATTTCAGCAGTATCTGCTGATTTGTATAAAGACAAAAAAAGGGATGATTTAGTAATTTTTTATTTTAGAAAAGGTGCTAACTTTGCAACTGTATATACTCAATCAAATATTATTTCTGAAAATATTAAATGGAATTTAAACAATTCTAGGGAAAAAATATATGCTCTTATTATTAACACTAGAAATGCAAATACATTTACTGGAAAAGATGGTTATAAAGCCATAAATAGCATTGCAAATTATATTGCAGAATTACTTACAAAAAAACAAAAACAAGATGAAGAGGAACCAAAAAAAATAAGTATTAAAAATCTTTTGTTTGCATCTACTGGCACAATAGGTGAGGCTTTTCCTGAACAAAAAATTTTAAACGCAATTCCTAATTTAATAGAAAATATAAAATATGTTCAAAATAAATATATATGGATGAAAGCAGCTATGGGAATTCTTACTACTGATACGAAGCCCAAGCTATCCATGGAGGAATGTAAGATTTCAAATACACCAGTTAAAATTTATGGACTTGCAAAAGGATCTGGCATGATTCATCCCGACTTAGCTACAACTTTAGGGTTTATTTATACAGATGCAAAAATTAAAGGCACTATACTCAAAAAACTGTTGAAAAAAAATATTACAAATACATTTAATGCAATAAGTTGTGATGGAGACACAAGTACGAATGATATGGTAGGTATTTTTTCTACTGGGTATGCAAACAACAGAGAAATTAAGTCATTTAAAGATAAATCTTTAAACGAATTTGATAGATCATTGAATACAGTTTTAAAAAATTTAGCGAAAAGTGTTGCGGCTGACGGCGAAGGGGCATCCAAATTTGTAACAATAAAGGTTGAAAAATGTAAAAGTGAAAATGAGGCAAAAAAAATTTGTTTCTCAGTTGCAAATTCACCTTTAGTTAAAACTGCGATTGCAGGCGAAGATCCAAATTGGGGAAGAATTGTTATGGCAGTTGGAAAAGCCAAAACTAAAATTAACTTAAATAAATTTAATTTAAGTATTGGTCCTCACAAAATAATTGAAAATGGAAAGAATTTTTTCAATTATAAAGAAAAAGATGTTGCAGAATATATGAAATCTTCAGAGATAAAGATATATGTTCAGATGGGCACAGGAAATAAAGAATTTGAAACTTATACAATGGATCTAACGAGAGATTACATAGAAATTAATGCTGATTATAGATCTTAAAATATTGAAAATTTTAATTTAATTATTAATTAAATATCATGATAAAATATCAACTAAAGTGTAAAAATTGTAAAAATATATTTGATAGCTGGTTTGCATCTTCGAAAGAATTCGAAAAATTGAATAAAATGAAACTATTAAATTGCAATCTTTGCAATTCGTTAAAAATAGAGAAATCTATAATGGCTCCGAGAATATCCTCTAAACTTGCTCCAGAGAATGATAAATACCTATCAAGATCTCATAGAATAAAAAATAAAATAAAAGAATTTCAATCATATATTAAAAAAAATTTTGAATATGTTGGTAATAACTTTTCCTACGAAGCAAGATCAATTTATTACGGGGAGAAGAAGTCGAAAAAAGGTATTTTTGGTACCGCATCAACACAGGAGCTTAAAGAACTTAAGGATGAAGGTATTGAAACAACTTCGATACCTTGGGTAAATGACAAAGAAAATTAAATTTTTTTAAAGGTACTTATATAATTAACATCAACATTCTCATTGATTTGCCAATTATCATTAAAAATATTATATTTTAATCCGTTAAGATCTGATAATTTGAGCTGATTTTCATTGCATATTTTTTCAATTTTGTTCGGCTCTACAAATTTAAACCAATCGTGTGTACCAACAGGAAGCCAGTTAAGGATGTATTCAGCGCCAACAATAGCAAACAGGTATGATTTTAAAGTTTTATTAATTGTTGCTACAAACATTATGCCATCTTTTTTGAGTAAAGATGAGCTAGTTTTTATAAACAAACTTAAATTACTCACATGTTCCACAATTTCCATATTTAGAATTACATCAAATTTTTTGGATGTTTTGAAATTTTCTGGAGAGGAGCAAATATAATTTATAGGTAATTTATTTTTTTTTGCATGTATCTTTGCAATTTCTATATTTTTTTTTGAAGCATCTATGCCTGTTAATTTTCCACCTAATCTGCACATAGGTTCAGTTAGGAGTCCACCTCCACATCCAATATCTAGTATGTCTAATTTCGAAAAAGGTTTTTGTTTATTCTTAATTTTAAATTCTTTAATCAGGTAATTTTTTATATATTCAATTCTAGCCGGATTAAATTTATGTAATGGCTTAAATTTACCATTCGGATTCCACCATTCGTCAGCGAATTTATTAAATTTCTCTATTTCTTCGTTATTTATTGTGTTAATAGCCATAAAATTTTGATTTAAAAATAATAATATTTTTTATTAGAAGATAATATAGGAAATAATAATGAAAATTGTAGTCTTAAAATTTGGGGGTACGTCTGTTGGATCCGTAGAGAGAATCAAAAATGTCGCAAAAATTGCAATAAGTTATGTAAAAAGAAAATATAAAGTTATTGTGATATCTTCTGCGATGAGCGGAGAAACAAACAAATTAGTAAAATTAACAAAAAAAATATCTAAAAATTTTACCCCATCTGAGTATGATACAATTGTTTCTACAGGAGAACAAATATCTTGTGCATTAATTTCTGGTCAACTAAATGACCAAGGTTATTTGGCAAGGTCTTGGTTAGGATGGCAAGTTCCAATACTAACAAGTGGAAATTATTCGTCATCAAGAATTATCAATGTAGCTAAAAAAAACGTTGTTAATTTTCTTAAAAAAGGCGGGATACCAGTGATCACCGGTTTTCAAGGTTTAAATTCTGAAAATCGAATAACAACAATTGGAAGGGGTGGCTCTGATGCAAGCGCAATAATGGTGGCAAAATTTTTTAAAGCACAAAAATGTGTCATTTATACAGATGTCGAAGGAATTTATACAACAGATCCAAATATAACACCAAAAGCAAAAAAAATAAAAAAAATATCTTATGAAGAAATGTTAGAAATGGCTTCACTGGGAGCAAAAGTAATGCAGCCCCACTCCATTCAAGATGCTAGATTAAATCGTATAGATATTGAAGTAAGGTCATCATTAAAAAATACAAGCGGCTCTTTAATAACCAAAAGAAAAAATGTTTCTAATAAAAATATAATAAGAGGCGTTTCGTTCACAAAAAATGACGCGAAACTAACTTTGGTTGGTGTAAAAGATAGACCTGGTGTTGCTGCATCAATTTTTGAACCTTTGTTTAAAAACTCTATTAATGTTGATATGGTGGTTCAAAATATATCATCTAATAAAAAAGAAACTGACTTAACATTTACAATTAAAAATGATGATTTAAGCAAAACTGAAAAATTAATTAAAAAAAATAATAATATAAAATTTAAAAAACTATTAATAGATCAAAAAGTTTCGAAAGTTTCTATAGTTGGAGTTGGAATGATTACTACTCCTGGGGTAACATTCAGAATGTTCAATGCATTAGCCAAAGAAAAAATAAATATACTGGTCATATCTACATCTGAAATCAAAATATCCGTACTTGTAGATCAAAAAAATTTAAAGAAAGCAGTTGATGTGCTTCATAAAGAATTTAAACTAGATTATTAAGATAAGATTGATGAATATTAGACCATTTAGAGAAATAAATAGAAAAAAAACAAAAGTGATTTCAGTTGGAAATGTTAAGATTGGGGGACAAAATCCCATCACAGTCCAATCTATGACAAATACTAAAACTACAGATGTAAAATCAACAATAGAGCAAATAAATCAAATAGAACAAGAAGGAGCAGATCTTGTCAGAGTTTCGTGTCCAGATGAAGACTCAACATTTTCACTAAAAGAAATTATAAAAAATGTTAATCTGCCTGTAATCGCTGATATTCACTTTCACTATAAAAGAGCTCTAGAGGCAGCTGACAATGGTGCATCTTGTTTAAGAATAAATCCTGGGAACATTGGCAATATAAACAAAATTAAAGAGGTAATATCTGCAGCAAAAAATAACAATTGTTCAATTAGGGTTGGAGTTAATGCTGGATCTTTAGAAAATGATATTCTTGAAAAATACAAAGAGCCATGCCCAGAAGCACTTGTTGAAAGTGCAATTAGAAATATAAAAATTTTAGAAGACCAAGACTTTTTTAATTTAAAAGTAAGTGTTAAATCATCAGATGTATTTCTATCCTTATGGGCTTACAGACAACTATCAAATAAAATAGATTATCCTCTACACCTGGGAATAACAGAAGCAGGAGGATTTATTCCTGGAAGCATTAAATCATCAATTGGTCTTGGATCATTATTGCTTGATGGTATTGGAGATACAATAAGGGTATCTCTATCAGACGATCCAGTTCAAGAGGTTAAAATAGGAAATGAAATATTAAAGTCTCTGAATTTAAAAAACAGAGGAGTGAGGATTATTTCATGCCCTTCATGCGCAAGACAAGGTTTTGATGTAATTAAGACAGTTAAAATATTGGAAGAAAGACTTTCGCATATTAAAACACCAATTACATTATCTATTATAGGTTGCGTTGTAAACGGGCCAGGAGAGGCCGCTCTTACCGATATTGGTATAACAGGTGGGGGAAATGATAACCACATGCTATATTTAAATGGAAATCAAATGAAAAAAATATCCACAGGCGAAATGATTAATAAAATAATCTCTCTAATAGAAAAAAAAGAGATTGAATTAAAAGCCACTTCTCAAAATAAATAATTTATCAAATGAGTTTGCCAATTCAAAAAGTTTCAGAAATTATAAATAAACATGCAGAATTAGAAAAAGAACTTTCAAGTTCTAATCTCGATAGCAAAACATTTGCCCAAAAATCAAAAGATTATTCAAACCTAAATGAAATTATTAAATATGCATCTGAATATTATAATTTTGAAAAAAATAAAAAAGAACTAGAAAAACTTATTTTAGATAATAATAGTGATGCCGAAATAAGAGAGATGGCCAAAAATGAATTACAAGGATTAATTAAAAAACATAGTGAAAATGAAATTAAATTGAAAATATTCATGCTCCCAAAAGATGAAGCAGATTCTAAAAACGCAATTTTGGAAATTAGAGCAGGCACTGGTGGATTAGAAGCTAGTTTGTTTGCTTCAGACTTGTTTAAAATGTATGAAAAAGTTTGTCACAAGAAAAAATGGAATTTAGAAATTATTAGTTTATCAAAAAGTGATGCAGGAGGTTTAAAAGAGGTAATTGCATCAATAAAAGGAAAAAATATATATTCTTTGTTAAAATATGAAAGCGGCGTTCATAGAGTTCAAAGAGTTCCAGATACTGAGACACAAGGGAGAGTTCATACCTCAGCTGCGACAGTTGCTGTTCTTCCAGAGGCTGAAGAAGTAGATGTCAAAATTGAAGAGAAAGATTTGAGAATAGATGTTTTTAGAAGTAGTGGTCCAGGTGGACAAAGCGTCAATACCACAGATAGTGCTGTGAGAGTAACTCACATTCCATCAGGAATTGTAGTCAGTCAACAAGATGAAAAATCTCAAATTAGAAATAGAGAGAAGGCATTGAAAATTTTACGTTCAAGACTTTATGAATTTGAAAGAAAAAAAATTGAAGATAAAAGATCAAAAGATAGAAAAAACAAAATTGGATCTGGTGATAGATCTGAGAGAATAAGAACATACAATTTTCCACAAAGTAGAGTCACAGATCATAGAATAAACCTTACCCTCCATAAACTTGAGGAGTTTATGCAAGGTGAAATTTTTGATCAAGTAATTGAAAATCTAAATCTTCAAGCACAAGAAGAACAATTGGAAAACTTAAAGTAATGAATTACAGAAAAATTATTGATGAAGGAGTAAAAATTTTAAAAAAAAATTATATAAGTTCTGCTAATTTAGATGCTCAATTATTACTTTCTTTGTCTGTAAAAAAACCTAGAGAAGAAATAATACTTAACTCAGAGATTAAAATGAATTTAGACCAAATTAAATATTTCTATGATCTGATAGATAGAAGAAAGAAAAGAGAACCTATATCACAAATAGCAGGCAAAAAGTTTTTCTGGAAAGGTGAATTTAATGTAAATAAATCTGTTTTGACTCCTAGATTTGAAACAGAGCTTTTAGTTGAAGAAATTTTAAAGCTTTATGAATCTTCATCTAAAATTAATTTTATTGATATTGGTTCGGGGTCTGGCTGTATAATTATTTCTCTTTTAAAAGAACGAAAAGGCTGGTTTGGAACAGGCCTAGATATCTCAAAACCCACTATTCAAGTAGCTAAGATTAATGCAAAAATACAACAGGTTGATAATAGAATAAAATTTATAAATTCAGATATTGACAAACTTTATTATGGAAAATATGATTTAATAGTAACTAATCCACCTTATATAAATAAAATTGGATATAATAATCTAGATTTTGGTGTTAAAGGATACGAGCCTAAACTGGCTCTTTATGGTGGCTTAGATGGGCTACATATTATCGAAAAAGTAATTAAGAAAAGCAGATTAGTTTTGAAAAATAATAATAGTTTATTAGCAATGGAAATTGGATTAGGCCAGCATTATAAAGTTTTGGAAATATTGAGAAAAAATAGATTTTATATAGTTAAAACATTAAGAGACTATCGAAGAATCAAAAGATTTATATTTGCAAGAAAATTAAGTGTATGAGAAATTTTAAAAATAATAGAAGAAGATTTAGAAACAATTCCTTTGATAAAGGATTTAAACTAAATTCAAATAATCAAAATTTAACGCAAAATCTAGCAAGTGTCTCAGACTTCAAAAAAAAGAGTTTCCCAAGAAATAATTTTAATTCTTCAAAACTAATTCAAAAATATTCTGAATTAGCAAGAGAGGCCCTTTCAAGCGGCGATAAAATAATGTATGAAAATTATTTACAACATGCGGAGCATTTTATAAGAATTTCAGAAAATTTAGGAGAGAATTCGAATTCAAAAAATAATTCCTTAAAAGAACTTAATCAAGCTGAAATTGGAAATATTAAAGAAGAAGAATCAAATAAACAAGATAACGCTCAAAATAAAGATAGTTAATTTTGACTATTAATTAATTCTGATTTCAGAACATTTATTTTAATTTTAGCTAATTCAAATTCCTCTCTACTTTTACCTTTTAATTTTTTTCCTGATGGTAATTTCAAAGTTTGTGAATTTATTTTTTTTCCATTTTGGATTACCTCATAATGCAAATGTGGACCAGTCGACATTCCTGTAGATCCAACATAACCTATAATTTGACCTTGATTAACTCTTATCCCTTTTTTTATGCCTCTAGCAAATTTAGACATATGTGCATAAACAGTAGTATAAGTGCTGTTATGTTTAATCTTAACACAATTGCCTCCACCTCCACACCAACCAGCTTTTAAAATTTTTCCAGATCCTGAAGCCATTATAGGTGTGCCCATTGGTGCCGCGAAATCGGTTCCCTGATGCATCTTATTATATCCAAGAATTGGATGTTTACGCATTCCAAAACTAGATGATAGTCTTGCACCATTTATTGGAGTTTTCATTAAAGTTTTTTTTATACTTTGGCCGTTAGCTTCAAAATGGTCGCTTATTTTTTCTTTTTCAGAATTAAAATAATAAAGCTCAATTGATTTACCTTGAAGAATTAAATTAGCATATAAGATATTACCATAATCTGCAGTTTTATTTTCATCATTTTTGTACTCTTCATAAACAATTTGAAAACTATCATTTTTCCTAATATCCCTTTGAAAATCTACTTGAAAACCATATATCTGCGCAAATTGAATTATAATATTTGGATCTATTTTTTTTTCTAATGCAGCTTTATATAGACTGTTTCGAATAATATTTTCCTTATAGGTTGTGCTTAATGTCAACTCTTTAGTATGAATCAAATGTTTATATATGTCTTCTAAGTTTTGAGAGATAATTAAATCATTCTTTTTATCAATTGGAATGGTAATTTTTTTAATTTTTCTTTTGTCTAGATTGTCAATCTCAAATATAATTTTTTGATTTTCATATAAATTTAATTTTATTTTTTTTATTAAAATGTAATCTAAAATCTTTTTTTTTTCAGATTTATCTAATTTCAGCTCACTCAAAACTTTATCAAATGACTGTCCCGGAGTAATTATGTAAGTGACCTTTTCAAATCTAGGTTTTAATGATTTTGAAATTGAAAGAATAGTTTTCTGTAGATAGGTATTTTTTAAAAAATTATCAAAACTTTCTTGCTGTTCGGACTTATATTTATCGTAGATAGTTATTGTTATTATAGTTAATAAAACTAAAAAGATTAAAACACCTAAGGATCTGAGCTCCTTAAATTTTCGATAAACTTCAAATTTAATAAAAATATCTCTCATTGAAAAAAAACCTTAATATTTAGGGTTTTTTTAACATACTTTTTTATATCTAATAGCTTGATTTATAAATTTTTTAGCATATAAGCGTTCCACTTAACTTAAAAAAAGTTATATTTATCGGGCTTTTT
>MDSZ01192185.1_pt1 | contig 19891 bp, 29 predicted proteins | sample 811201 | NCBI WGS metagenome assembly MDSZ01 (sample SAMN05326647, study PRJNA326480) | marine metagenome | isolation source: seawater | place: Indian Ocean: North | collected 2010 | reverse complement strand
TCTTTCTTTAATATCTTCTCCTCTTTTACGTATTATTTCTTGAAATTGTTCATCACTTGGTAATTTATTCGTTTTACTCATTAACATTATTTTATATTTTTTTTAGAAAAAATAAGTAAATAATGTAATAAAAATACCAATACCTCCATATAATGTATTAAGATCAGTAAACGCATAACTTGATAAGATAGCAAAATAAAGAACTAAAATGTATCTTAAATTATTACGAATTGTTCTCCAGATATATGAAAAACCGTATAAATCTTTTGTTTCTTTACCTACTTTAACTGGAAATTTTTCTGTTTCCATGAGAGGATAAATTACCAAAAAGAAAATAAGTGAAAATGATTGGACTACCCCTCCTACAAGTGGCATGACAAATAATAAAGTCATACTTAAGAATAATGTAGTAAGAGGCCACCACCAAGTAAATATAAATCGTGGTATTAGTTTACCGTAATTAGCAATACCTCCAACTAAATGACTACCAACACCATAAATTAATGATACATACACCAGTAAATAGACTAAAACTGGACCAATCCAAAACGCCATATTTTCACCTGATACATATTCACCCTCTCCGGTGAAAAAATCAAATAAGAATGATAATCCTTGGCGTCCATATGAGTAAGAATATATTAATGTCTCTACTATCCATCGTGTAAAACGATATCTCAATGGTTCATAATAAATATTTGATTTATTACATAATACATTATTTTTATAAGGAAATGACCATTCTTCTAAACTATGTTTAATATATTTTTTTGCATTGAATTTTTCCTTCTTTAGGTGTGCTTTTTCTTCAAATTTTTCAGTCATTTTACCTGCTTTATCACGTATTTTACTTTTGAATTCATCACTTAAATTCATTCTTGACATCATTTTTTCCCCATAATCTTGCATTTTACCCTTGTTCTTTTGAAAAAAATTTTTGGCATCATTTACTCCACAACCCATTAGACCAACTTTGCTTCTATATGGTGCTTTATTAGCATCTGTACCTCCTAAACCAGTACGATCTACTATTTTTGTTAAGTATGAAAATGAACCACCCAGAAATACAAAGACAATTATTCGTATAGTTAGTTTATATACTTTTTCACCAAATGTTTGTAAACCACCAGGAGGTATTTTTGTAAAATCTTTATTTTTCTTTTTATCGTTATTATTCTTTTCGTTTTCTGTATCTGCCATATATTAAACTAATAAAAAAGTTTCGATAAATTTTAATATCTCTTTATAAAATATATGAAACTTAAACAAAGTCATGCGTTAATTTTATTTTTTATTCTTTTAGCTTTTTATCTGTATTTTTATAAATATAACAATATTTTAGAGAAAATGACAAATATAAATAATGAATATGATAAAACAGATGAACACACAAGTTTGAAAATAAATGCTATAAAAAAGAAAAATTTAAAATATACTAAATTAAATTATAACACAAATAATGTTTCTTATTTAAAAAGAACAACAGGTATGTTTACTGATATAGATAATTTAGTGACTGTATAATAAACCACAATTTCCTCCTATAAAAGATAGAACGTTATATCTTTCTTCTAATAATGTAAAATCATAATTATAATTATATATAGACCATGATTCTTTGTTTACACCAATTGGATTCCCTTCATCGTCACAAATTGTTAATACTTCTGCATTCTCATCTAAAGGTGGTGTAGCAGTTGAAAACTCCAACTCAATCTTTTTGAACTTATTAAGGTTCATTGCTCCCGAAGGTTGAATTTCTGTTACATCAGTTTTTAAACAAAAATTATAATAGTATACGTAATTACTAGTATCTGCTTGACCACCTGATTTATAGTAAGGTTCTATATATCTGTAAACATCACTAGGAAAATTTGTTTCACGATAATTACCATCTAATAAAAATCCAAATTCTTGTAATATTTCTTTGTTATTCGATACATCATAATCACCAGTAACATATATATTATCTTCTAATTTTGTTAGTTGATTCTTTGTATTTTTGTATGGTAAATTTGAATAATTAGACCACTGATTTCTTAAACTTACATCATTTCTTTGAAAATAAAAAATCCAACTTGAAACTAATCCTTTTGAATCTAATTCAACACGTTTATTACCAGTTATGTTTAAAAATTTATATGTTTGCACTTCTTTAAAAAGATATTTTTGTTCTTGAGATGCGAATAATTTGGATTCTTCATCTGATAAAAATCCATACGTAGATATTAAATGAATATCTGCATTCCAATTATTTCTTTTTTCTAGAAAATCGTCACTATCTAAATCATCTGAAGGTGGACTTTGTAAAAATCTATATAATTGCATATAGTCGTTATTAAAATTAGGTGAAACTATAGGGTAATTATTATTACTATCAGCAACATCTTTTATTGTAAATAATTCAGAAATAGGTCTAAATGTGATATTTATATGTAATTCATTATATTGTAAAGCTACTAGTGGAAATGCTAATTTACTATTTAAAGTAAACCAACTACCAATTGGAATAATTAGTCTTCTTCCTAAAATAGATGGTTGTGAACCAGTTTCTGATGGAGTATACATTGTTGATGGATAATTTCCACTATGTAACATTTCAGGACTATTCAATTCGTTTACATTACCTGTCATATTATTAAATAAACTTTCTTGTATATCATCTCTATCAATAATATGTCTAATATAACTACCAGGATAACTTTGTATTTTTTGTCCTCCACAAGTTATAGATATTTCACGTATCATTTCACTGCCTAAATTTTCTATCCAACGAAATTCATATGGAACTTGTTTATTATTTTTTTTGTCAGAATATATTGGACTCCATATAATTGGTAAATTAACAACAACATAAGTATCCATTAATATATCAGCATATCTAGGTATTTTAAATCGAAAATGTGAATCTTCGTTTAAACGTAAAGTTTTTAATCCATCATAATCGATTCTAAATTTTTGTAGTCCGAAATTAGTATATTTTGCATATTTTACTTTAAAAAATGTTTTGCTCGGATTACCATTTAAAATTAAATTTTGATTTCCTGTTGATATTAAATTAAGTAAACCTCCAGCCATTACTATATATTGTTATCATATATATAAATTATTTTATTACAAAATAATTTATATAATTAAATATTATATAAATGAAATCTCAAATCTTCGTAAATTATATAGAATATAATGCTTTTATAGATTTTTTGAATTTGATAACTGTTAAACAAGGTAATAAATATACTATAAATCCTATTATATTCAAACAAGCTGTATATAACAATAAAATAGAACCATTTATTGATTCAATTAAAAATAATTATCATTTATCAAAACAAAAATATGTAGATAAAGATATTACATATAAGAAATTTTTAACAATTATCAGACAAATATGTAGATCATTAAATATTTATTATAAATCTGAAATTAAATATACTAATTCAAAATATTCTATTATCTATTATATCTATATTTGTAATAATTAAACAGCTGTTTGTAAATATTTTGCTAAAGCAAAATGACTAGATAAAATTTGCTGAACGTTTAATTGTACAAACCAATTATATTTTGTTCGTTTAATCAAATCTTCTTTAGGTATTACTATAGCATTGCATTTTAACGATAAATTAATATTTTGATTTTCAAATAAGTTTTCAATAGTTATTTCGTCACTATTTTCATCTTTAATACCCATTGATCTACCATCAATTAGATAAATTTTACCGTTTTGAGATAATTCATACAAATGACGTCTTGTTTGTCCTAAAAATTTGCTTTCACTTGTAAAATCTGTACTTGAATTTTGTTCTAAAATATTTATTATTATTTTCATAATATCATTTTCTTTTTCACAACCAAACATTTGAAATGAGGGAAAAGTTCTTACTTCACTTGATACATTAATTTCTTTAGATGTATCTTCTAAAAAGAATGGTTTTTTTACTGCCTTTATTTCTGTATACAATGGCAATAAGGATTTGATACATAAAGTATTTATTGGTGTTAACAAACCACCATAATAGTATACTAATTTACATAAAGCAATAGTTCTTATATTTTCTAGTATATTTTCCGGCAATTTAGAAACATTAATTGTCCAATCTGGTATTAATTTAGAAAACGACTCATCGTCTATTAAACAAATATTAAAATCATTTCCACATTTATCAATTATAGATTTTACACATAAATACAAGTATGGTTGATTTAATTCTTCAGTATTTCTAGATCCAAAATCTTTCCATTTACGAGCATTTATACTGTAGGGTACATGTATCCATAATAATGGTTTTTTTGATTTTGCGATTGATGATTCATTTAATAAATATTCACGTATTTTTTTGTATGTTGCCTCTTCATCAGTAAGACGATTTTTTTCATCATATTTACTATATAGTACACCAACAACGGTTAATGCGAAAAATCCGAATAACATTCTATTTAATCTATCATTAAACATTATATATAGGATAAAGTGATATTTTTATTTTTTCATTTGTAACATTTTCAATTCACTCCAAAATAAATTATTATTGTTAACATTTTTTTCTTCTTCTTTTAAAAGTTGAAATGCTTTTTGTGATGCAAAATTTGTTTCATTCATATTTTTTTTATATAAATATTGGTTACTTTCTTTTTCTGACATTATTGTATAATTTTCACTAGATCTTTTATATTTTATATCATTTACAGAATTAAACTTTTCTTTATTTTCATAAAGTTCTTGGGATACAGGTATTAATGTTTCATCATGTGCTTTTTTTACATCTTCGTATTGAAATTTGCTAAATATATCATTATTTGCATAATTTTTTTCATCATTATTGTAAATATTTTCACCAGAACAAGGTATATTTAACTCGTAATTTTGTTGTATTAATGATTGTTTTTGTGAAAGACTACGTTTTTTTTCTTCTATATAGTTATTCATTTCTTGTCTATTATTTATATCTGGTTTATTATTATCACTTTCATTAGATAACCAATCACCATAACCATCATCATTTTTATCATAATATTTTTCGAATAAACGATTAAACCAACTATGAAATTTTTCTTTATTGTTCATATCTTTTATTATAATTTTATTTGTTTCATCACTATTTTCAACTACATTATCGTAAGTATCATTAAATGATTTTTTTGTTTTACTTCGAAATTCAAAAACATGATATAACATTTTATATGCTTTTGAATAAAATAAAAAATATTCTTTTGGTAACTTACTTTTATCAGGGTGCGTTTTCAAAACAATTTTTTTTGTATTTTTTAGATCTTCAAATGAAAAATCAACATTTAAATTAAATAAATTTAATAAGTCCTGTAATGAATAATTATTTATATCTAAATCAACATTCATAAACAAAAACAATATTTTTATTTATGAATTTTATTTTATTATATATTTTCCAAATTCTGTCTAAAAAAATCATATATTTTATCTATATCAGTTCCTGAAATACTATCGTCTGGAATATATGATTCATTACCTTGATGATAACAAAGTATTGTGGGAATCCCTTGTACCATTCTTTTTGATTTTAAAAATGCATATAAATCAAAACTTTCATCTACATCTACTACAAAACACTTTACATTTTCAGGCATTTTTTCAAAAGTATTTTTTACAACATCATTAATTAATTCACAAGGTTTACACCAAGTAGCACCTAACTTTATAAAAATAATTCCTTGATTTAATGGTAATAATTTATGTAAGTCAACACGAGTTTTCAATTCCATATATACAATATTATATTATTTTTATATGGTATTATATTTATTATCATAAATATGAGAATCTATATTATTATTTCTAAAATCAATATAATCATTTTCTTTCCACCACAAATTGTCATTAACACATGGTGAGTATTTATAAACAATAACTTTGTTTAGAAATTTTATTTTTTTTTGAGGGATTGCTAGTTCACTATCTTCAATATAATCATAATTATTGATATTAATACAATTACAAAATAAACATTTGCAATTTTGTTCGAATTTACTTGGTTTATACGTTATTTTACGCATAACTTTTTTCCATTTCTGACGTCTTGTTAACATAATTTTTATATAAACTATATTTTTATTTTATTTTTCAAAAGTTACATATTTTTTCCAAAAAGTTTTTTAGGATTTTCATTTTGGACATTTTTAAAATGTCCATTTTTAAAATTCAAATAAAATTTATATTTAAAAAAAAACGACTTTTTGCAATATGCTAGATATATCATGTAAAAAATAAATAAACAAATTTTATTTATTACCAAAATATTTTTTTATATTTTCAAAAAAAAGTGATTTAGAGTACTTTTTTGTTCAAAGTATATATGGATATTTTGAACAAAAAAGTACTCAAAAGTACTCAAAAAAATAAAGATAAATTTTATTGTGAAAAATGTAACTATACTACGAGTAGTATTTCAAACTATAATAAACATCTTTCCACACGTAAACATATTTTGAACGGATCTTTGAACGAAAAGTACTCTGAGCATATATGTGAATTTTGTAATAAAATATACAAAAATAGAAATGGATTATGGTATCATAAAAAGAAATGTACCAAAAATATAAATAATGTTGAAAATATGACAATTGAAATAAAAGAAGAAAAAGAAGAAAATAAACAAATACGTGTAAATGAAAATAAAGAAAAATCTGGAAGTGAAGATTTAATGTATAAAGATATGTTTTTGTCAATGGTACAAGAAAATAAAGAAATGAGAAAAACAATACAAGATTTGATACCTAAAATAGGTCACAATAATGTAACAAATACATATCATACAAATACAACAAATCATAATCATTTTAACATGAATATATTTTTAAATACACATTGTAAAAATGCATTAAATTTGGTAGATTTTGTAGATTCATTACAGTTAGAAATGTCCGATTTAGAAAATAACAGTAAATATGGATTTGTAGAAGGAATGTCAAAGATATTTATAAGAGGTTTACAAGAATTAGATGTTTATAAACGCCCAATACATTGTTCTGATAGTAAACGAGATATTCTTTATGTAAAAGAAAATAATGAATGGAACAGAGAAAATGAAGATTATACAAATATGAAAGAAGCAATTTCACAAGTTAAAAGAAAAAATTTAATAAAAGTAGAAGAGTTTGCAGTAAATAATCCAGAGATAGTAAATAATCCTAATGAAAGTGAAAAATATTTAGATATTTTATCCAACTCTATAGGAGAAGAAGAAAATAAGGATAAAGATTTACATAGAATTATTAAAAATGTAGCAAAAGAAGTTATATTAGATAAAAAGAAAACTTCATAGTGCAGATAATTCTTGTTGTAATTTATTAATATCCATTTCTGGAAAATCAATATGGGTTTCATAAAAATATTTATTATATGACCATGACATTTTATATGGTCCATTTGTTTTAAATTTATTTTTAACTATATATTCTACATTTTTTGGTAGTAAATGATAACTAGTTTCTGGTAATACATATGATAATTGTACAATACTTTTCACTATATCAGGTTTTTTTGTTTCTAATAAGTCACAGTCAAAAAATGGAATGTAGTTAATTAAATTAGAATATAATGGAGAATAATTATAATTATATTTCCATTTCCAATCTTTACAACCTTTTGTATAATAAGAAAACGTCCATTCAAGTGCCTCTAGATAATTAAAACATATATTTTTAATTCTATTTTCATCATCTTGAATATTGAATAAACTATTATAGTATCTAGATTCCCAACCACTTTCAAAAGGATTGATAAAATGTTCGATACTTCTATCGTATAAAGGTAAAACTGAAAATTTATTTAATTTTTCTTCTTCTGTTCTATTTGGAATATATTTGTTTTCTATTTTATTACGATGATCATGTTCTAATTGCAATAATTCTTCTTCCATTTCACTAAGTAATTTAATATATTTACGGAAATTACTCCACAAGATAGTTGCATTATTTGTTAAATTAAAATTGCTATTATCTGATTTTAAATGTTTATAACAATCAACTAGTGTGTATATACCGTTTTTTCTGATATTAAATGATGGATGGTGTGGTATAAAATCGTTTCCTAATAGAAAACATATTAAAATATAGTCATGAATTATATTATCATTATTTTTTATATTTTCACTAGTCATAGTTTCAATAATTTTACTACTTAAAATATCAATATTAAGTAAATATTGTTCGTTAGGATTTAATGAACTATTTAATTGTTTGATAAAATGAGGTGTTTCACGATATAAATTCAAAGTTTTACACATATGTTTATGATGTAAACATAACATAATTAAATCTGCATCTAAACCATAAACAATAGTATTTTGATTTATATGATTTTTATCATTTCTAATTTTTTCGAATATTTTATGTTCACCTTCTCCTGGTTCATCGCTTCCTGAAAATAAAATGGTTGTATTTTTATTTATATTATTTCTATTTTTCATATAATTAAATTTAAAATGATTATTTAATTTATTCATAAAATTTGTCCCTGGTGTAATTGATGTTGTATCCCATTTATCTTTATTTATGGTTTGGTTTTTTATTTTACTTTCTATATTTGCTATAAACCAGGATTTATACCGCCTTGTTTTTTGTTGGTTTAATTTAGCAAAAGGGGCAACTCCATCAAATGTTATATATACATTTGCTGGTTTTAATATAAATATATAACTGTCAATAGTATCACAAATTTTTTTTATTAAAACATCTTCAAAGTTATCACATGATTCTAATGCATAAACAGAATCATATATAATTGAATTAGAATCAAGATATAAATTATCAATATTTTGTTTATTATATTTTTCTATTATTTTTGGAAAATTTTTTATTAAAAATGAAAAGTAACTAGGAATACCCATTTGTTTGATATATACTATTATATATATAGTTTTAAATATATATAATATATTTTTTTGTATTTGAGTTATTTAAGTCAATAAATAAAAAAAATATAATATAATAGAGTTGTATGACTGGAACGTTGGAAAATTATTTACTGACAAGGGAGTGTGTCAATACATCTTACAATGTGTTGACAATGATGGAGAATGTCTTGAAAGAGCGTCTGATAAATACAAGAGATATATTAGTCAGAATGTTTACGTCTATTCAAAAATATAAAAAAGAAAATATAATTACTTTAACTGAAACTACGTATGTAGTAGATGAAATAAACAATTTAATAAAAAAAATAACATTAATTGAATCAAAATATACTAATGCACTATTGACAAATGATGATATTATAGTTAATTTACAAGAATTAAATGATAAAATTTCAGGATTAATGAAGACAAATGGAGCATCATGTTTATACGATATGATTGTGATATGTTTTGGAAATGATTATTTAGATACATTAGATATTAATACTGTAAAAAGATTGAAAATATTAAATGAAACTTTTCATCCAATTAGTTATAAAAGTATATTATGGAGTTTATTAAATAGATCTGGTAAAAAAACACCTACAGTTAATAGTGCCTTTTTTGAAGATATTCATATATGCGAAGACGCTAAAACAATGGATATATTTCCAATTACAAAAGTAAAAAACGACACTTTAATTTTAAAGGTTCATGGAAGTAAAATTATATTTACCAATGAAAATAGTGAACAATCTTTAGTTATATATGGATATTTTGATGATATTCCATTGGAATATTTAAATACATCATTTATAAATGATAAAATTAATAATCTAGTAATAAATAAACCCAATACAACAGATTTTCAAGATTATACCTTTTCTATATTTATAAAAAGTTTAACACTAAGAGATATACTTACATATGATGAATTATCATTATATGATATCTTTGTTGGTTATAAAACATTTGTAAAACAAATAAATAATAAACCTTTATCAAAAATTACTCGTGAATTTATGAATAATGATTTATATGAAAAACGAGGAACACTATTAAAACTATTATTATATAAAGATGATTTTGATTTACAATTTACAGCATATTTATTGTACGATTTATTATCTATCGATGACAAACAAAGTGAAAGCAATGAACAAACAATTATATTTGAAAGTTTACCTGATGAAATAAAAAATAACTTCCGAGGTGCTATGAAACAGACAATAGAATATACAAATAAATTATCAAATCTAGAACTTCAAAATAGTTTACCTTATGAACAAAGAATATGTTTAATGAAAACAAAAGAGTACGTTAAAGAAAAGGCAATGAATAAGTTAAAAGAATTGAAAGCAAAATCTGAGGATAGTGGTTCAAAAGCAAGACAATATTTGGATGGTTTATTAAAAATACCTTTTGGTATATATTGTAGTGAACCAATATTAGAAGTAATGAAAAAAAATATTGAATTATATAAACGTTTTGTAAGTGCAAATAAAGAATATGATTTAATAAGTGATAATAATTTATGTTCAATGGAGATTGTTAAATTAATTAATAATTTGATAATAAATACTGAACACGAAGATAATATAGAATGTAGTTTAAAAATAAATGAATTGTTAGAACATATTAAACGTAAAGAAGGATATATAGAAATTATAAATATTATAAATAATAACGTAGATAAATATGGTGTAGATAAATTAGTAGTTAATAGATATTCAAATAAAAATGAAATAAAAGATCGTATAATGGATTTTATTTATACACATCATAATGAAACAAAATTATTTTTAGATATTTTAAAAAATCAAAAATATATAGAATTTAATCATGATAATAATGAAATTTCAAAACAAATACTTGAAATAAAAGGTAATTTTAATTTGGCACAAAATTATTTAAAAAATGTAAATAATACTTTAAGCAAATCAGTTCATGGTCATAAAAATGCCAAAAAACAAATAGAAAGAATACTTGGACAATGGGTAAACGGTGAACAAACAGGATATTGTTTTGGTTTTGAAGGTCCACCCGGTGTAGGAAAAACGTCACTTGCGAAACATGGGTTATCAAATTGTTTAAAAGATGAGAATGGTGAATCTAGACCATTTGCTTTTATTGCGATTGGTGGTTCTTCTAATGGTAGTACATTAGATGGTCATAATTATACTTATGTTGGATCAATGTGGGGGAAAATTGTAGATATATTGATGGAGACAAAATGTATGAATCCTATAATTTTCATAGATGAAATAGACAAGGTAAGTAAAACAGAGAATGGTAAAGAAATAATTGGTATATTAACACATTTAATTGATCCAACACAAAACAACGAGTTTCAAGATAAATATTTTACAGGAATCGATTTAGATTTGTCAAAAGCATTATTTGTGTTTTCTTATAATGATGTAGAATTAATGGATCGTATATTATTAGACAGAATTCATAGAGTAAAATTTGAACATTTATCTTTGGAAGATAAGGTAACTATTTGTAAAGATTATATGCTTCCTGAAATATTTACCAAGATGGGACAAAAAAATAATATTATTTTTCCTGATGATGTTTTAGAATATATTATTGAGGAATATACATGTGAAGCAGGTGTACGTAAATTAAAAGAAGTTTTGTTTGAAATAGTAGGTGAAATTAATTTAGAATTCATAAAAGATAATGTAATGATACCTTTACCTTTTGAATTGACTCGTGATAATATAAAAAATAAATATTTAAAAAATAGAGAGACGATAAAACCAAAAAAAATTCCAAAAGAATCACGTATTGGTGTGATAAATGGTTTATGGGCAAATTCATTGGGACGAGGTGGTATAATACCAATAGAAACCAATTTTATCATATCTACAAACATGCTAGAACTTAAACTAACTGGTATGCAAGGAGATGTAATGAAAGAAAGTATGAGTGTTGCTAAAACATTAGCATGGAAATTGACAGATACTGAAAGAAAAGAAGAATTAATAAAAGAATTTGAAAAAACAAAAACACAAGGAATACATATTCATTGTCCTGATGGTGCAACTCCAAAAGATGGACCTTCAGCAGGAACAGCTATTACAGTAACATTATATAGTTTGTTAAATTGTAGAAAAATTAAAAATACAGTAGCAATAACAGGTGAAATAAATTTACAAGGAGATGTTACTGCTATTGGTGGTTTGGATCTTAAAATATTAGGAGGCATACAAGGTGGAGTAAAAACATTTTTATTTCCTGTAGAAAATGAAAAAGATTTTAAGAAATTTATGGAAAAAAATAAGGAAAATCCAGTTATAGAAGGTATAGAATTTATGTCTATATCTAGTATTGAAGAAGCACTTAAATTGGCATTGGAATAATTAGAAAAAAAATATAAAAATAAATTATTATTATTATTATGAACGATTCTTATTATGTATTAATATTTATTGTATTTTTTGTATTTATAACTTTTCCTATTTTATTTGTGAAAATATTTTGTTCCTCTAGTAATAGTGACCGTGTAACTAATCCAATAAGTGAAACAAAAATAGAAAATTAAGATTAAAATAATTATATTTTAAAATTAGATAATTATAATATGGATAAAATTATAATTATTATAGATGAATATTTATTTGATGTTACTAGTTATGCTGATAAACATCCAGGAGGAAAACGCATATTAAAAAAATTTCATTTGAAAGATTCTACAGAGGAATTTAATAAAATTAAAGGTCATGGTGATGGATATATTTTAGGTTTATTAGAAGAGTTATGTATCGGAAGTATGTACGATGAAAAAAATAAAAAATATTTTGAATAATATAATGCGTTAAATAAATATTTTAAAAAATTTAATCCACTGTTTGTTTTCTGGGTTCAACAAGTAAATACCATTTATCAGAAAGATAAGGTAATAAATTATATTTCCAGTATTTTTTTCCTATGTATGCTTCTTCAATAATTAGGTCTTTTATTGAATGATCATTTTCCGGTTTTATATAAATACCAATTTGCTCTTGTGTAATTAGTTGTTTATTATCTCCATCGCCATCTTCTTCACCTATAGAGCATTTAGGTTCATAATAGTGTACACCGTTTCCTATAATCTCAACTTTTGTTGGTCTCCTATATTCTGCAGCAATGTATTGACCTCTAGTTCCAGACCAACACTTTTTTTGAAAATATACTTTTGTATGTGAATCCAAGTTTTTAAATTTTATCATAAAAAAGTACTTACCATCATCCAAACCAGGTGGTAATTCATCAAAAGATGTATATATGTATATATCACCATTTTCAATCGAAGAAAGATTGATTTTCCATACTGGTTTACCATTTAATTCGATCATTTTTCCATAATAATACTTACACCAATTGTTATTATGTGATTTAGGTTGTTCACCATTTTCCCAAATATCTTTTAGGGTTTTTTGTGGGTCATATTTGTTTAACATATCATAGGTTGCAATAGAAAATATATAATTTTGATGAATTTTATACGCAAGATATCCCAAACCAAACGCAATAACTCCAGGTATACCAAATGTTTCAAAGGCACTATCAAAAGACATTAAATATAATAGATACAATAAAAAACATTTATATAGTTTTTATTAAATTTTCAAAAACAGTATTTTAATTTTTAATGATGTAATTATATTAAAGTTTATCTTGAAAAATGTCTATTACTTTTTTACACCATTCTTTTTCATTATAGTCATCTACACTAATATGTTTATTTAGTACAGATGATAATTCGTTCCAATAAAAATTGGATGAAATTTTTTCAGGAGGTGCACGTCCTAGATTTTCGAATATTTTTTGTATGTCGTTTCTAAGTATCTCTTCTGTTTTAGGTATTTCTAACAACATATTTAGGGTTGTATTAATTACGTTTCTCATATTTTTTATGTTATTGTGTATACTATTAACTATTTTTCAATTTTAATTCTAAATAAAGTTATATTATCAAATATCTTCTGTATTATTAACTAGATGCTTAGTATAAATATGTGGAAGACATCTTCTGTGTAGTGAATTACCTCTTACTCTCCAACATTGTGTACCGATAGATGGTATTATTCCATAAGGCATAATATTTCCTATCTCTTTAATATCAATCAATACATCTTTTAAAATATTACGATGTAATGGTCTATAATATTTATCATAATCGTGGAAGTCTATAATAATATCTATTAATTCATACGGTAATTTATTTATATTTTGTAATTTTATTTCTTCCATATTTAAAATTATTTATAACTTATTTATTATTTCAATTTTTGACGAAAAATTGATTTATATTATTTATAAAGATATGATATTATAAATAAAATATGGTAAGAAATAGAAGTGAGACGCGTAATTATTCAGGAGATCAATCAAAATGTATCTACTGCTGTTTACCTTGTATTGGATGTTTCTTTGCGGGAGAAAAACTTCTTCAATCAATGTGTATTGGAATACTTTGGGTTTTTAGTTGTGGTGGTGGTTTTTTATGTAAAAAAAGAAACAGAGAAGTAATACCAAGAAATGAAGAAATTATTTCTTCATGTGAAGTAGAAACGAAAGATAGTATGTTTGATCAGGTTATATGTTAATAATACATTCCAATAGAATAACCATTATTATTAGAAATAAATATATGTTGATTATCTTGAAAATTTTTAAAAATAGGTCTTCCAGTATTGTAAAAAATATTAATTTGTTTTTTTCTCCATAGTCTATGCTTTATAATGTGTTCAGGTGTAGGTCTTTTTTCTTTTTTTAATAATGGTGAAATAATATTATTCTCTATTTCAGATACTTCCATAGTATTATATTGGTATATTATTTAAACACTTATTTATCATATTTAGAATACTAAGAATAATATTATTATTTTCTAAGCAATTAATTAATATATTTTTGTTTAAATTTTTTTCTAGGTATTCGCTTTGCCATTTTTCACTATTTTCATTCCACATTATATATAATAATTATATAATTAAAAAACAATATTTATATAAAATATAAGTAGAATATAAGATGGCTATGTCATTTACTATGAGCAATATTGTGCAGTTTTTTGCTGCAATATCTTCTATATTATTAGCTTTTTTTATGATTATGATATCATTTTTTAATCAAGATATTAAAGCAATCATATATTTAGCAGGAGCATTTATTGCATATATTTTCAATATATCAGTGTTAAAACCTGCATTAGGAAATCCTTTGAAACCAGAACGATCACCAACATGCGATATTATCGATATTCCTATAAACAATAAATTTGACGGACCTAGTTCAAATAGTGTTTTTATTGCATATACAATACTTTATTTAACGATACCTATGTTTGAAAATAATGAAATTAATTTTCCTTTGTTAATTTCTATATTGACTTTACTAGGTTTAGATGCATTTTATAAATTAAAAAATAATTGTACTACAGCATTTGGTGTTGTTATTGGTGTTTTAGTTGGAGGTTTGATTGGTACTGGATATTATTATTTAATAACATCATATGGATTAAAAGATTATACATATTTCACACAAAGAGGTAGTAATAATAATGAAACATGTAGTATGCCAAACAAACAAACATTTAAATGTGCTGTTTATAAAAATGGAGAATTAATAAGAACACTTTAATTTCTCTTAAAAATATTAATGTTATAGAAAAACCACTTATGAAATTCATTAAGTGTTTTTTTTCTTATAAAACTATAAGCCATTAAATTTACATTTGGTTGTTGTGATATTTCTTGCCAGGAAATAATAAAATTATTAAATACATCATCAATTTTATATGTTTTATATATTTTTAATATTTCAATAGGTTGAGACAATTTATCTGTATTTAAGTTTACAACATTGTGAAATTGATAAATAAATAATTGAAACATCTTTTTGTTTTTTATTTGTGACATGTTATAATTTCTTAGATATTTTGTTGCATGTTCAGAGCAATATGGACATGGTAATGTTTGACAAAGTTTATTAATATGTTTCCATATTAAAGGAAAATATTTAACAAAATCTTGTTCATTTATTTTTTCAGCCATTGTATGAAACAACATCCATGTATTTGGACCCCAATTATTCATAATATATTAATCTATATAAAGAGTTTTTTTTTTAAATATAAAGGATAAAAATGAATAAAATTTCATTACAAGAATTTAATAATTTAATTAAATTAGAAGAAACAGAGGATTTAAAAAATGAAAGTGTATGTTTAATATGTCAAGATGTATTAACAGAAAATAGTATCACATTGGAATGTGGACATAAATTTAATTATTCACCTTTACTAAATGAAATAAAATATCAAAAATTAAATAACAATCCTTTAGAATATCGAAAGTTAAAAGTATACCAAATAAAATGTCCATATTGTCGTAACATTCAAGATAAAATACTACCTTGTTATACTAGTGAAAAAATATATGGTGTAAATTATCCTGATAAATATTGTATGAAACCTTATAAATGTTGTTATATTATGAAGTCAGGTATAAGAAAAGGTCAACCATGTAACAAAGAATCCATATATCAGTATTGTAATAAACATAAAAATAATGATAAAAATAATGATAAAAAACTATCTTGTAAACAAATATTAAAATCAGGTAAAAATAAAGGTAGGGAATGTATGTGTAGAATATTTAAAGATAATTTGTGTAAAAGACATTATACAATGTTGAATAAATAATATAAATATATTATAATAATTATATTAATGGAGACTAAAGATCAATTAATGTCAGCAGTTAAAGAATGGGTAATATTAGATAATAGATTACGTGAATATCAAAAATTAGTAAAAGAATGTAAAGTGAAACAAAAAGAAATGTCAGTAAAATTAATGGATACTATGAAAAGTAATGAAATAGAATGTTTTGATTTAAAAAATGGAAGTTTAGTTTATAAAAAAAATAAAATAAAAGAACCATTAAATAAACAGACTTTATTTAATATATTGGATACGTATTTTCAAGGTAATAAAAATACAGTCGATGAATTAGGTAAATTTATTTTAGATAATAGACAAGAAGTGATTAAGGAGTCAATTCATAGAAAAATAGATAAAGATAAATAAATAAAAACTTATGATATTGTATGAAATCCCTAAAAATGATAATAGCAACTATTATTGGTTTGGTTCTCTTAAATATTGCTATGCCTGATATGTTATCTTTTTTTGATATACCATATAATTCATATGCTCCATATTTACAATGGTTTACAACTCTAGGTTTATTTTATATATTTTTACCTGATGATAAAGGTAGTATATTTAGATAAAAATTGAATTAAACATATTTTATATATTATGAATTATAATACATAAAATGGAAGGACGTATAAACAATAAAATAGATGCTTTTATTCAAGAATTCAAGAATAATATTATTACTGTTGTTAGAGAACAAGATATAGATCAGACTTCTAATGATAATATAATTCAATATATTTATGATTACACAAATTATAAAGTTGGTAAAGATGATTTAGTAAAAAGGAAAAGAGTAAAAAATACTGTTCCTTTATTTGATAGATGTTGTGCAAAAAGAGCAAATGGTGAACAGTGTACTAGACGAAAAAAAGATGATTGTGACTATTGTGGAACCCATGAAAAAGGTCGTCCACACGGTACAGTAAATAGTGAAACAACAGATAATAATGAATCTAAACAAACAAAACGTGAAATATGGGCACAAGAGATTAGAGGAATAGTTTATTACATTGATAAAGAGGGTAATGTATATCAAACAGAAGATGTAATTAATAATATAATAAATCCAAAAATTATTGCAAAATATGAATGTAAACTTGGTGTATATAGTATTCCCGAATTTCAGATTTAAAAATAATTTTTATTAAAATATAAATGACGCCTAGGATGTTTATAAATGAAAATAATTTTAATTTACATAGCAATTATAATTATATAAATGAAGAAATAATAGAAACTGATAATGAAAGTGTTGAAAGTAATGATAGTTTTTCTAGTGTAGATACAACATATGATATATTACATGTTCAACATTTGTATTTATTTAAAGTAACTCCTTTTGTTTATACTTTGTATAGTTTATTAGTATACATGTTTTTGTATTATGTTGGTTCTATATTTTATTAAAAATCTGCACCATCATTTTCATCTATTATTTTGTTAATTGTTATAAAATTCATTAAATTACAGTATTCATTTTCATTGGTAATTTTATTGTAGATATACGAAATTTCTTCTTTTGTAAGTAAAGTTCCAATTGTTGTTCTCCATTTGTAAAATGTATCAAAATTTATTGCATTATTGTTATTTTTTATTAGTAAAAAATTTCTTTTAAGATATCCTTCAAAACTATCATCTTCAATTTCTTCTTCTGTTTGTGGTGGTAAAGGTATTTTACCGTTTAATTTGTTAATTTGTAAAGCATCGTATTCTGTTATGAATTTCTTAAAATCTAGGTTTATTATTTTAATATCAGTATTATTTTTATTAATATTATTAAATAGTTTTGTAGATTTTGTTATTCTGGGTGGTATTATAAAGCATGAAAATAAATTTATAAATGTCAAAATTAATATATAATTTATCATTGATATATATTAATAAGTGTTTTTATTTAGATTTTTTTGTTTTATTTCCTCCTTTTTTGAAACGTTTTACTCTACCTTTCCTATATTTTTCTCTTCTTGCGGTTTTTATTTGTTTTTTAGATAACTCATTATGTGTAGTTGGTGTATTTTTGTTTATTCGAATAGATGGTCTATATATATCACTTTTATTTTTATAACCAATTTCACCTCTTTGATTTACCCATTTTTCATCAAACCATCTGCTTATACCTTTTTTTCTTGTTTTTTTTCCTTTGTAAGGACTTTTATTTCCATATTTTTTTGAGAAACTTTTTTTATATTGTTGTACGACTATTCCACTTCTATATGCACTATGTTTTGGTATTTTTTTATATACATTTTTTTTTACTTTATTATATAAATTCAAATCAACTGGTTCTGGCATTTATTATATAATGTTACTAAAAAAAAATTGAAATAAATATTTTTTATATAATAAATATTATAAAAACAAAATGACAACACTTAACCTAACTCGTACTGATATTCTAACTATTATTGACCGTGTTGATGAAGCACGTAAAATTAATAATGATTTTGATATTGATCTCATTATTAATTCATTGAAAGTTTGTAACGACGAACGTATGGATTTCATTAGTGTATGGAATCCCGAAAAGAAAAGTGAAGAAAAAGTTGAAGAAAGAAAAGAAGAAAAAATTCAAGTAATTGATAATAAAGAAACCGCAAAGCAAGCAAAACTTGCTGCTAAAGAGGAAGAGAAGAAAAAGAAACTTGCTGAAAAGGAAGCAGCAAAACAAGCAAAACTTGCTGCTAAAGAGGAGGAGAAGAAAAAGAAACTTGCTGAAAAGGAAGCAGCAAAGCAAGCAAAACTTGCTTCTAAAGAGGAGGAGAAGAAAAAGAAACTTGCTGAAAAGGAACAAGCAAAGCAAGCAAAACTTGCTGCTAAGAAACCAGTAAAAGATACAAGTGAAAATGATAATAAAGGTAAGAGAGGTCGTCCAAAGAAGGAACATCATATTATTGCTTCAGGCGATTATGTTGAATCAATTGAAGCTCAGCAAGTTGATTTGATTGAAAAATTAAATAACGGAACAGATGATAGTAACGAAGAAGATATTCAAGCAACACTATTTGAATTTGATGGAACTATTTATTATAAGAGTGACGATCATGTATTGTATGATAAAGATACTCAGGATGAAGTTGGTGTCTGGGATCCTATTGAGAATGAGGTTATTATTAATAAGAAGGAATAAAATATAGATTGTTTTAAAATTTAATTAATTAACTATTTTTTTTATTGTAAAAAAAAGTTTTCATGTGATCTTATAATATGTGTAGTAAAAAAATAAAAAAAGTTAAATTAAAAGTAAAATTAAAATTAAAAATCAAAATGTCGTAATGTTAGTTGTTATCCTTTTCTTGTA
>MDSZ01112493.1_pt1 | contig 19891 bp, 21 predicted proteins | sample 811201 | NCBI WGS metagenome assembly MDSZ01 (sample SAMN05326647, study PRJNA326480) | marine metagenome | isolation source: seawater | place: Indian Ocean: North | collected 2010 | reverse complement strand
CTCCCTTTGTTTTTTTTGTGAAACATTTGTAATTCTTGATGGAAGTATTTTACCATTTTCAGAAACGTATTTTTTTAAGAGTTTTATATTTTTATAATCTATTTTTGGTGCACCTTTTATAGACAGTGGGCAAGTTTTTTTAAACTTATATTTATTTGGTTGAAATAAACTAAGCTTAGCAAAGTTACTTTGTCTATTTTTTCTATTTCCACTTTGTTTCTTTGGCATTGTGTTAGTTAATTTTTTTCTTTTTTAGAAGTTTTTTCTATATCATCTTTTTTAATAAAATAGTTTGTCTCAAGATCAAAATCTTTAACTTTTACAGTCAGATGTCTTAATAATTTCTTATCAATAGACTCATTTTTTTCCAGTTGTTCAATTACTTTTCCACTGCCCTTAATCTTAAAATGAATGTAACTACCTTTTCTATTTTTTTTAATTAAATATGATAAATTTAGAAGTCCCCAATTCTCTGTTTTAACTATTTCACCATCATTTTTTTCAACAATTTTTGAATATTTATCCGTTAACTGCTTTAGTTCTGCTGGGGAAGCATCCTGTCTGGCTATGATTGTGTGTTCGTATAAATTCATATTATTTCTTTAATAAAAAGTGAGGATATACTATTATAAACCTTCAATTACAACAGTAAAAAAACAATAATTAAATTATTTTTTAAATGTTTTCTGTAATTTTTCCAGGTCAGGGTTCACAAATAGTGGGTATGGGAAAAGAATTTTTTGATAAATATGAGAGTGTAAAAAAATTATTTCAAGAGGCTGATGAGACACTGAATTTAAATATTTCAAAAATGATATTAGAGGGTCCTAAGGAAAATTTAGATCTTACAATTAACACTCAACCAGCAATATTCTTAGTAAGTTGCTCGATATTCAGAGTTATCAAAGATGAATTTAATATTAATCTTAATGAGGCAAAATATTTTGCTGGTCATTCTTTAGGAGAATATTCAGCTTTATCATGCGCTGGATATTTAGATTTTAGTCAAACTATTAAAATATTAAGAACCAGGGGAAAGGCCATGCAAAATTCTGTTCCAGAAGGCGAGGGCGGCATGTTAGCTGTGCTAGGAACTAAGATTAATGAAATTGAAAAAATTTTAAAAGATAACGAAAAAAATTTCAAGGCTCAAATTGCAAATGATAATTCTGATGGTCAAATAGTTTTGAGTGGCCGAAATACTGATTTAGAATTGATTAGCGTTTTTTTAAAAGATTTAAAAATAAGAAATATAAAATTGCCAGTGAGTGCACCTTTTCATTGTAATTTGATGGCTAATGCAACTGAAATAATGAAACAAGAATTAGATAATATTAATTTTAAAGAATCCAAGAATAAATTGATTTCAAATGTAACTGCAGATGAAGTTCAAGATTTGAAAGAATTAAAAAATCTTCTTATAAGCCAAATTGAAAGTAGGGTTCGATGGAGAGAAAGCATTATTAATATGATTAATTATGGTGTAAAACAATTTATAGAAATTGGACCAGGTAAAGTTTTAAGTGGATTAATAAAAAGAATTGATAAAAATGTAAAAATCACTTCTATAAACAATCAATCAGATATAGAAGGGTTGCAAATATGAATGATTTAGAAAATAAAAATATAATTGTTACTGGAGCAACAGGTGGAATAGGTAATTCAATAATAAAAAAATTACATAAAAACGGAGCAAATATTTTAGCATCAGGCACAAAAATTGAAAAATTAGAGGAATTAAAAAAAAAATTTAATAATCTCAAAATATTAGATTTTGATATCTCTCAGAGTAGTAAAATTGAAACTTTTATTGAAGATGCATCAAAGGAACTTAATGGCAGTCTTGATTGTATTATCAATAATGCTGGTGTTACTCAGGATAACTTAGTAATTAGAATGAGTTTAGATGAATGGAAAAAAGTAATAGATATTAATCTCACATCAACTTTTTTGATGTGTAAGTTTGCAATAAAAAAGATGCTTAAAAATAAAAGAGGAAAAATTATTAATATCACCTCTGTAGTAGGTCATACTGGAAATTTAGGACAATCAAATTATACAGCATCAAAAGCTGGGATTGTAGCTATGTCAAAGAGCTTAGCTATAGAATATGCTAAAAAAAATATCAATATAAATTGCATATCTCCTGGTTTTATTAAAACGGCAATGACAGATAAAATTGATGAAAAGTTTAAAGATATTATTATATCTAAAATACCATCTGCTAGATTAGGAGAGCCAGAAGATATAGCTAACGCAGTTCTTTTTTTAGCATCTAATCAATCTGATTATATAAATGGAGAAACATTGCATGTAAATGGGGGCATGTATATGGCTTGACAATCTAAGTAATTGAACTAATAACGATTTATAATAATAAAAGGATCAATATGTCAGAAGATGTTTCAAGCAAAGTAAAAAAAATAGTTGCAGATCATTTAGGAATAGATGAAGCGAAAGTTACAGATGACTCAAGTTTTATTGATGATTTAGGTGCTGATAGCTTAGATACTGTTGAGTTAGTTATGGCTTTTGAAGAAGAGTTCGGTTCAGAAATATCTGATAGCGAAGCTGAAAAAATTTTAACAGTAGGTGATGCGGTTAAATTTATTGAAGGCAAAGCTAACTAGTAAAAGTTAAATGTCCTCAGTAAATGATGGGACAATGGTCATATTGTCTTCTCCTTCAGGGGCAGGTAAAACAACTCTGGTAAATTTACTTTCTAGGCAAGACAATTTTGAAATTTCCATCTCTCATACAACGCGAAAACCAAGAGATGGTGAAACTCCCAATAAAGATTATTATTTCGTAAATGAAAGAGAATTTCAAAGATTAATAAACAATCAAGAGTTCCTAGAATATGCAAAAGTTTTCAATAATTATTATGGAACAACAAGAACCCCAATTATAAATAATCTTAATAAAGGAAAAAATGTATTATTTGATATTGATTGGCAAGGTGCTGACCAAATTAAAAATAAGAAGTTAGATTATAAGTTAATTACTTTTTTTATTTTGCCACCTAGTAAAAAAATTTTATTTGATAGACTTTCAAGTAGAGATATGAAAGATAAACTCATCGCTGAGGAAAGAATGCAACAGTTTGAGAGAGATGTGCTTCATTGGATTAATTATGATTATGTTGTAATCAATGATAATTTAGAAAAATGTTATTTAAAAATAAAAGATTTAATTAGTGCTGAAATTAACAATGGATCAAAAGATTATGATATAGACTACATAAGAAAACATGTAGAAAAATTAACTTCTTAAATATTCATATCTTCTTGTTAATTCATAATAGGTGTTAAAATTTAAATTTTGAGGTCTTAAATTTAAATTGATTCCCATTTCAGAAGCTATGTTTTCATTGTTTTTAAATAAAAGTTTGTAAGGTTTTTTTATCATTTTTCTTCTGTGCATGAAAAAAACTCTTGTAATTTTTTCAAGATTTTTTGGATTCTTAAATTTAAAATATTTTTTTTTTGGCTCAAAAAACAAAACTGTGCTTTCTACTTTTGGTTTTGGGTTAAAGCTAGATGCTTTAATATCGAAGATTTTTTTAACATCAAGTCTCCAATTAGCTAAAATTGACAGTCTTCCATAATTGTTAGTATTAAACTTAGATATTATTCGATCTGCTACTTCTTTTTGAAACATTAGAATTAGATAACTAAACCAAATTTTATTTTGGTCTAAATTTAATATCCATTTGCACAAAATTTCTGTAGAAATATTATATGGTAAATTACCAAATACGATTAAAGATTGATCAGATAGTATATTTTCATCTATTTTTAATACATCTTTATTAATTATTTCTACATTATCACTAAATTTTTCTATAAGAAATTTTACCAAAACATTGTCTTTTTCAATTAAGATAACTTTTTTTGGATTTTTTTTTAATATTTCTAATGTTAAATTACCAGTTCCTGGACCTATTTCTAAAATATTCTTATTCTTAATATCTATAATATTTAAAATTTTATTAATAATATTTTTGTCTATTAAAAAATTTTGCCCTAGGCTTTTTTTTGCCTTGATCATTTTTTATCTAAAAAATCAATTGCTTTAATTAAACTTGTGGGATTAGATTTATTTTTTCCTACCATAATTTCATTTGGACCATGATCTGGTGTAACTCTTAAAAAAGGTAATCCTAATGTAATATTAATTGCATCATATTCATAAAGAGTCTTTAATGGTGCTAATACTTGATCATGGTACATTCCAATGATTACATCAAATTTTTTTCTATTATTTCTTAAAAATATTGTATCTGATGGTATAGGACCTTTAATGAAAAATTTTTTTTTCATTGAATTAATAACAGGAAATAAAATCTTTTCATCCTCATTATATTTATTAATACTTTCACAATGAGGGTTTAAACCAACCACTCCAATTTTTGGTTTAAAACCAAAATTTTTCTTAAAAAAATCATTTACTATAATGATTTTTTCTCTAATCAATTTTTTTGTGATTTTTTTTACCACATTCTTTAATGGTAAATGAGTTGTTACTGGGCATACAGATAATTCCTTGTTATATATCAACATAGCATATTTTTTTTGATTAAATTTTTTTGCTATATATTCAGTTACACCTAAATATTTTTTTTTTAAGGTTTTTGATTTATTAATTGGGCCATTAATAAGTTTATTTGATAAACCTTTTTTAATAAGTTTAAATGCAAGTTCAAAACATGTTTTAACATAATTTTTAGATTTTTTATATCTTACATTAATCAAATAAATTTTTTTATTAACAAATTTTTTTTGAAAAACTTTATCATAATTAATAATTTCAATTTTTTTTTTAAAATTATAACGCTTTATTTCGGCATTTAGAATTTTTTCATCACAAATTAAAACCAATGGGGTACTTATTTTTTTTGATTTAAAGGACTTAAAAAAAATCTCAAAAAAGATACTTTTTTTTTCTCCCGGAACAATTAATATAGGTTTAGAATTCACTTATTTTACTATTTAGTTTTATCTTGTTATAGTAGATATTAGAAAACTTTTCTAATTGTCTAGATGTTTCAATTAGTATCATTTTGTTTAATTCTTTTTTTTTATTTATTTCAACTTGTACTTTTCTTTTTTCATTAATTTTAAAAATAAAAAAATTATTATTGATTTTTAAAGGAGAACTATGATCATTTATATTTAAATCTTTTAATTTTTCGATTATTTGATTTGATAAAATATTTTTTTTAACCCAACCTATTTTTCCACCAGCTTTGGAGCTTTCAGATATACTATAAAGATTTGCAGTATTTTCAAATCCATTAATTTCAATACTATTTTGAATAGTTTTCAATTGCTCATCAAAAGTCAAATCATTTTTTTTTGTAAAAACAATTTCAGATAAATTATATTCCATTGAAAATTTCTCTTTACTATCTTTTTCGATTTTTTTAATCAATTCCTCTTTGTCAACTTTTACAGTGTTGATATATCGACTATAAATTAAGTTTTTCCATTCATTTTCAATTTCAATTTTTCTCTTAAGATCTTCAATAGACAAGTCAAAATTCTTGATATAATTTTTAAGTTGTTCCTCATTTTCTAGATTTAAATTTTGAATTAAATTATCTAAAACTTCCTCAATTTGGGGATTTTGCAGCGTAAGCTTTTTGTATTTTTCTATTTCTTTTTTTTTGATTAATTCTTTAATAGCTGACCTTTTTGCAACTAATGTCAGTTCATCTTCATTAATTTGACCCAACTTTGGATTCAGAGCTTTTAAATAATTAATTTCTTTTTCAACATCATGAGAAGTAATTATTTCATTATCTATTTTAAGAATTATCTTTAATTGTGTTTTAGAATAACAAATATTAATTAATGAAAAAAAAATAAAAATTAAAACAATTGATCTTTTAAATACAATCATTTTAAATTTGGTGTATTGAATCCGCCAAAGGGTAAAATTGTAATTTTGAAAAATAAATTTTCAGAAGGCTTAAGATCCTCATCATTATAATATTCTTTATTATACTCAATTCCAGCTTTTAGGCAGTCGTTCTCATATTGATAAATTAGATTATAGAATTCAGTAAAACTTTTTTCTTTATTTTCACTAGTCTCAAAAATTAAACTATTTCTCTCATCAAATTTAAATTGTGTCTCATTTTTAAGATATGAGGTTTTTAAATCACTATTATTTTTATTTAAATATTCAAATTTTGTGGAAAACTTATTAAGGTAATATTCAAAACCAAAAAGTTCAAAATTTTTGTCACTTAAATTATTTTTTACAGAATAATCATAATTAAATTTAAGATTGTCATTATGTTTGTATTCAAATAAACCTACAAAATCAGACATTTTATCACCTAAATTACTATTTAATGGTAGATCCTTATTTTCTTCAAATCTTAAATTGTTTGCAAACCCAAATTTCATTTTTTCATCAAAGTTTGATTTATCAATTTTTACAAATTCATAACCATAAGTAGCAGATACTCCTCCCTCACTTGTTTCAGAGATTCCAAGTCTGTCCAAGTCATAAATATTTTCATAACCGATTGTTCTATCTTTTCTTCTTACATCTTTAGAATTTGGTAAGCTAATTCTTAGAGATAATTTCGGAGTTATTAAATTATTGAATCTAGGTGTTTCTTTGTTTAGTGGATACGTATAATTGGTTTGAAAAGTTGGAATTATATTAGCAGTAGATTTATCTTTGAAATTACTTGAATTAGTGGAGTCAGAATTTACATTTTTTACAGAAAAAATTTTTTCATTAATTAATCCACTATCAAATAATTTTAAGTTTGATTGAAATTCTAAATTATTAATAAGCACCTTTTCAGTGATATTCGTATTATAATTTTTGTAATATCCACTTGAATTGAATGAGTAATTATCATTTATCATTTTTGAAAAACTAAAATTAGGGACATATTCATATTTATCGCTGTCACTTTTAGTCAAATCCTCATACACATCAAGATTTGTATTAATTGTTACTTTCTCGTTATACATTTGAAGATTTAATGAATTTGTGAGATTTGAAAAGTCATTAATAATAGGACTTTCGATTTTATTTGCTTTTAAGTATGTTTCATCTGTAACTTGTTCTAATTTAATATTTAATTCAACATCATCAAATGAACTATTGCTAAAATTTTTATCAAAATTATAAAATAAATGCCCTTTAGAATTTTCATTATCTGTTAAAAATTGACTTATATCTAAAATATAATCTGAGTTTTTTTTCTTCTTTCTAAATTCTGATTGAATTAAAAATTTGTCATCATTAAAAAATCTTGGAGTTAAAGTTATATCTCTATCCTCAGCAATAGCTAAAAAATAAGGTAAAGTTAAAGATAATCCAGTAGTACTATTATCTTGAAATCTTGGAATTAAAAAACCACTTTGTCTTTTAACCGTTGGATCAGGATGAAAAAATTTTGGAAAATAAAAAACTTTTCTATCATAAATTTTCAAACTTGCATTTTTATAATATATAGTTTTTTTTTGTTTATCATGATTAATTTCATCTGCGCTCATTTCCCATGGAGGACATTTTTCTCTTTTTTTGCAAAAAGTGAAAGTTCCTTTTTTAATAATCGTATTTGTTTCATTACTTACTAAGCTTCGACCTTTTAATCTTGGTTCATTTTCCGAGTCTTTTATCAACTTAAAGTTCATACTAATATCTTTTGCTATTAATTCTTTCTTATTTAAATCTAAATATGATAAATCCACTAAAAATGAATTTTTATCTTTATCTATTGCAATAAGATTTTCTAACTTAATAATTTTATCATTGATAGAATATTCAAATCCTTTTACTTTATATATATTATTAAACTCATCAATTATTTCAGAAGATGTTTGGCTGGTAATTTTTCGTTCGTTTAATTTATAATTTATTTCATCTGAATTCATTATTAAATCATTAATGAAATCTTTTAATTTTACTCTTTTTTTAAAATTAATGTTAGACTCGTCAATTTTGTACTCAATCAAATTGGACTCAATTTCAAATTCTTTGCTAGTTGTTAAGATTGTACCATTTTTTATTAATAAAAAGGATTTGTCTTTAAAATATTCAATTTTATCACCTTCAATAATTATTCCGTCTTTCTTAATAATTGCTTTAGCATTTTTTGCGATCGTTAGATTTTGATCTTGTAAAAATTCAATTTCTTTAGCCTGAATATCGATTTCTTGAGAATACAAATTATTGATAAGAAAAAATTTGCTCAAGATTATAATTGAAATAAAAAATTTATTTTTCATTAATTCTTACTAAACCTATTGTTGAAATAATACTTAAGAAAATAATTGGGAAAAATACAGATAAATAAATAGGTATTTTGTCAGTTAATCCAAAAATATTAAATATATTATTAATATAATAAATAAGCACAGATAATAAGATCCCCAATAATACGTGAAATATATATGGTTTATCTCTTTTAATATTAAGCATAATAATTGAGGAAATGACCACCATTATACTAAAATAAATTGGTAATGAAATGATTCTTAAAAAGTGTAAATCAACTTCCTCTGAGGAATATCCCAAAAGTTTATTTTCCTTCTTAAGATTTAAGAGTTCAAAAATATTAAGTGAATTAAGATCTCTAAAAGTTTTGTTAATTTTGTCAAAATTAAAATGACTAGATAATCTGATATTTTCTTCTAATTGAATTTGTTTGTTATCTTTAAATATGATTGGATTTTCAACAATCCATTCATTTAAGGTTATATCAACTTTTTTTGAGGAAATACTTTCAATTATATCAAAATTTTTATCAAATTTTGTAATGAAAACATTTTTTAGAAATTTATCTTTATTATCAGAGGATGCACTAATAATGTAAATTTTATCATCGATTTCATCCTTAATCCACAATCCATTACCACTATAATGTTTGAGATATTTTGCATCCTCAGAATAAATATTTTTTATATCAAAATAAAAAAATTTTAATTTTGAGGACATTGGATAATAAAAAGAAATAATTATTATACCAAATAAAAAAGAACATAATGTAAGCAATTTAATAAGATAAAAATTGTCTAGTCTGTTTATTTTAATTAGTTCATTTTCTTTTTTTTTAATAATTTCAATAAAGAAAAGTTGTGTTGATATTAAAATAATAAATGGAAATAATTCTAAAAGTGTTGTTGGCACATTAAGCAATGTAATAGTAAATGGTAGATAAAATTTTGAACTAGAAGAGTCGCTAAAAAAAGTTATTTCTTCAAATAAAGAAAGAATAAAAGTTAAGGAAAAAAAAATTAAAGTTAGCAATAAAATTTTTTTAAAAAATAATTTTATAAAATATTTATCAAAGGTTTTAATCATCACTTAACTCTATTCATCAAAAAATTATAAACTAAAAAAAAGAATAAAATAGGCATAAACATAATTATGATAAATTGAATTTTTGATTCCTCAGCATATCTCATAAGTGTTTCAGAAATTACTAAAGCAAGAAATACATATAGAAAAACTTTAATTGATTTAAGAGTAAAATTGTTTTGGACTTTTGAAAATGTTAATAAAAAACAACTCAATAAAGCTAATAATGGAATATAAAACGGTTTTATAAATCTTTTATAAATTTCCTGATTAAGATTTTTTAATCTACTTTTTTCACATCTGAACATTTCATCTAAGTAAATTTCATTATTTAATAAACTTAAAGAACACCTAATTATTTTTGATGAAGGCAATTCTTGTATTTTGGCTTTTTTAATAGTTTTTGAACTCAGATTTGATAAATTATAATCTATTTTGTCAAATTCAAAACTGATTAATTTATTATTGTTTGTGCTAATAATTTTTCCATTTAGTAACCTAAATACTTTTTTATTTTCATTTATTAAGATGCCTTCTTTGGCAAAAATTATTTGATTGTTGTTCTCTTTAAAATCAAACAAGTCACCCTCTTGAATAAAAATATTTTTAAAAGAATCTTCACTAACCCTTTCATTTATGAAAATAGTTAAACCAGATACTGTGTCTATAAATTTTCCTTGTCTTATTAAATTAGGTAAAAAATCCATATTTGAGTCTTTTAAAATTGATCTTGCTTTTAATTGACTTGCTGGTGATATTATGCTTCCAATCAATATTTGAAGAAACATTAAAATAAATGCAAAATTTATTAGATTAAGAATAAATTTTTTTTTCGTTACTCCGTTAGTCCAGAATATCAATAATTCATTATTTTTTTCATATTTCAGTAATTCAAAAAAGATAGAAATTCCAATCACAAAAGGAAGTATTCTGTGAATTATTTTTGGAAAATTGAATAAGTTATAATAGAAATATATCGAAAAATTATGACCATCATCAATCACAAAATCTAAATAATTTACCGCCTGAATAATCCAAACTATTAAACCAATTGTAAATATTATAATTAATGCCCTTAGAGATACATCCAGAATAAATTTTCTAAAAAGTATTTTTTCCATTGAAATATAATTGTTTTAATCATATATAGCATTATCTCGTACAGATTGTATTTAAATTTTATGAATATTAAAATAGCTATTAAAAACAAAGGTTTTAATAAATCTTATGAAAACCTAATCTTGTTTGTTGATGAACAATTCAATATCTCAAGTTTAAAAAAACATATTTCAAAGTCTGAACACTCTTTCATCTTAGATCTACTTAAAATAAAGGATATAAAACAAAAAATTATTACATTTGATTTAAGTTCTAAAAGGAAAATTATTTTAGTATCTTTTAAAAAAACCCTTTCAACATCTGGTGCAGAAAATTTGGGTGCTAAATGCTATGAAGTTTTTAAAAAGATTAAAAATACAGAATATAGGATTAATACAGATACAATACCTTATAAATTAAAAAATATTATTGGACATTTTTTACACGGTATAAAGCTTAAATCTTATAAATTTGAGAAATATATTACAAAAAAAGATAAAAAAAATATTAATATTCTTGTTCATGGTCATAATATACCTACAAAAAAAGAACGAATAAAATTTGAGGCAATAGAAGAGGGAACATTTTATACTAGAGATTTAGTATCTGAACCTGGAAATATATTACATCCTGATGAATACGCTAAAAGGATAAATTCTTTAAAAAAATTTGGTTTAAAGATCAACATTTTTGATGAAAAGAAATTAAAAAAAATGGGTATGAATACTTTACTTGGAGTCGGTCAAGGGAGTATTAGAGGTTCTTATCTAGTAACTATGGAATGGAATGGACTAAAAAACAATTCAAAACCCCTAGCATTTGTTGGAAAGGGAGTTTGTTTCGATACTGGTGGTATTTCATTAAAGCCTGCTAAATTTATGGAAGATATGACTTATGATATGGCTGGTTCTGCAGTTGTGGTTGGTTTAATGAAAAGTTTGGCTCTCAAAAAAGCAAAAGTTAATGCTGTTGGAGTGGTTGGGTTAGTAGAAAATATGCCGGGAGGAAATGCTCAAAGACCTGGAGACATTGTAAAATCTTACAGTGGAAAAACAGTCGAAATTCTTAACACTGATGCAGAGGGAAGACTAGTGCTTGCTGATGCTCTGACTTACACTGAAAAAAAATTTAAACCAAAATTTATAGTAGATTTAGCAACTTTAACTGGGGCAATAATTGTTTCATTAGGATCAGAATATGCTGGTTTATTTTCTAATGATGATAAATTATCCCATCAATTAATAGATGCTGGTGAACAGGTTGAAGAAAAACTTTGGAGAATGCCATTGAATAAAAATTACGACAAATTAATAGATTCTAAAAACGCAGATATGCAAAATATAAACTATGTAGGTGGAGCAGGATCTACAACTGCTGCGCAATTTTTACAAAGATTTATTATTAATAAAACACCATGGGCCCATTTAGATATTGCTGGGATGGCTTTTTCTAAATATGGAGGTGCTTTAAATTCAGGAGGTGCAACTGGCTATGGTGTAAGATTATTAAATAGATTAATTGAGGACTACTATGAGTAAAATAGAACAAACTTTATCAATAATAAAACCAGATGCGGTTGAAAGAAATCTCGAAGGTGAAATCAAAGAAATTTTTAAAGGTAATGGTTTTGAAATTTTAAAAGAAAAAAAGATACAAATTGAAAAATCTGAGGCTGAGAAATTTTATAAAGTCCATGAAACAAAGCCATTTTATAACGATTTATGTGCTTATCTCGCTTCTGGACCTATAGTTGTGATGGTGATTCAAAAAGAAAATGCAGTTTCAGCAAATAGAGAATTGATGGGTTCTACAAATCCAAAAGATGCTGAGGAAGGAACAATAAGAAAAAGATATGGAATTTCAATAGACAAAAACTCTGTTCATGGCTCAGATAGTGTTGAAAATGCAAAAATTGAAATAGATTTTTTTTTCAAAGATTAGCGATAATCTTATTTATTGCTTTTGAATATAACACATGTTCTTGAATAAGCACTCTAGATGCTAAAGACTTAGGAGTATCCTTCTTCAAAATCTTGACCTTTTTTTGTAAGATTATTTTTCCTGAATCAAGTTTAGAATTTACAAAATGAACGGTGCAACCTGAGTATTTTTCTTTATTTCGAATTGCTCTCATATGAGTGTTTAATCCTTTATATTTTGGTAAAAGCGAAGGATGAATATTTAAAATTTTGCCATTAAATTTTTTTATGAAATTTTTTGATAAAATTTTCATGAAACCTGCCAAACAAATTATGTCAATCTTTTTTTTTTCAAGTATAAAAATCAATTTTTTTTCAATTAAACTTTTGTTATTGAAATTAATTACTTTTTTTGTGATGTTAAATTTTTGAGCAAATTTTAATCCTAAAGCTCTTGAATTGTTTGATATTACAAGTGATATTTTAAATCTAGAATTATGTTTTTTTGAATTTTTAATAAGATTTTTTAAATTACTTCCTTTACCTGAAATAAAAACTGCAACATTAATTTTTTTAAGTCCATTTAATTTTGTCATTTAATCTAATCTTATTATTACCATTTTTAATCTTACCTATTATATAAGGTTTAAATTTTTTTGAAAAAAATCTATTAATTTTTTTTAAATTTTTTGGGTTAATAATTAAGCAAAATCCCACACCACAATTAAAAGTTTTTAACATTTCTTTATCTGAAATTTTTTTTTCTTTGAGCCATTTAAAAATTTTTAATGGTTTAACTTTGTTTAAATCTATTTCAGCATGCAAATTATTCGGAATAACTCTTCTAATATTATCAACTAATCCACCTCCAGTTATATTAGCACATCCATTTATTAAATTTTTATTAACAAGACACATAATTTCTTTTACATATATTTTTGTGGGTTTAATCAATTCTTGTCTCAAAAACAGATTTTTTTTTATATTTATATTTTCTTTTTTAATTATATGCCTTACTAAAGAAAATCCATTTGAGTGTAGACCGCTTGATGGAACGGCTAAGATTAGATCATTTTTTCTAATTTTTTTTTTATTTAGAATTTTACTATTTTCAACAACACCTACTGCAAAACCAGCTATATCAAATTTGCCCTTTTCATAAGTATCTGGCATCTCTGCAGTTTCTCCCCCAACTAAACTACATTTTGAGATATTACAACCTCTTAAGATGCCTTTTATAAGAGATTTCAATTTTTTTATATCGATTTTATTTATAGAGATATAGTCTAAAAAAAATAAAGGTTTAGCTCCTTGTACAATCAAATCATTTACACTCATGGCCACTAAATCAATTCCGATCGTATCATATTTTTTTAAAAGGTTAGCAATTTCAATTTTTGTTCCAACTCCATCTGTGCAGGCTACAATTTTAGGATTTTTCATATTTTTTGGCAAATTTGATATAGATCCAAAACCTCCAATGTTATTGATCTTTTTATTGCCCTTTTTTTTTGATGAAATATTCGATATGAAACTTACAAATTTATCTGCAGCATCAATATTAACCCCACTTTTTTTATAGGTAAAGAGATTTTTATTCATTAATATGACTTTTAAATTTTGTATGCATAGTTGTAAACATTTATATATTTTTTTTTGTATTCTATCTTTAATAATATTTTTTTTTTCCACAGAAAAAGTACGAGCAAAATCTTTTGAAATCGACGATATAGAAATTTCAAAACCATTTAAAAAAAATTTTGACAAAAACAAAGTAATCGATGATGGATTTAAAAAAGCCTTTTCTGAACTTATATATAAACTAATTAAATCATCAGATTATGAAAAGATAAATAATCTTAATCTAAATGAAATTAAAAGTATGGTTGAAACATTTTCTATCCAGGAAGAAAAATTCGTTAATCAAGTTTATTATTTAACTTTAGGCGTTTCTTTTAATAAGAAAAAAATTTTCAATTATTTAGAAAAAAAAAATATATACCCATCTCAAATTAAAGATAAAAAATTTTTATTTATACCAATCATAGTTGATGAAAAGGCCGATGATCTTATAATCTTCTCTAAAAATCCAATTTTCAACAATTGGAATTCTAATATTCAAAGTCATGAAACAATCAAATACTTATTGCCATCTGAAGATCTAGAGGATCTAAGTCTTATCAAAAAAAATTTCAATACAATTGAGACTTACGACTTTAGTGAAATTACTAAGAAATATTATATAAATGATTATATTATTTCCTTGATATTCAAAAGTAATAATGAAATCAGAGTTTTATCAAAAATATATAATGATAAAAATGAAATAATTAAAAACAATTCATTCCAAAATCTAAATTTTAATGATGTTGAAGATTTGTATTTCTTTATTTCTAGTCTAAAGAATTTATTTGAAGATACTTGGAAAAAATTAAATGAAATTAATACTTCAATTAAATTACCAATATTTATCAAAACAGAAAATAATGATTTAGATAAATCAACACGTTTTGAATTAGATTTAAACAACATTGAATTAGTGAATGATTACTCTGTTCAAAAATTTAATAAGAAATATATTTTTTATGAAATAATATTTAATGGAACAGTGCAAAATTTTATTAATATAATGGAAAATAAGAATTATAATTTAGATACACAAAAAAAAATTTGGATATTAAAATGAGGGATGCAAATCAGACTATAATAAAATTTCATCATGATCGAAATTTTAAAAATGATGATTTTTTTCTATCAAAAAGCAACAAACATGTTTTTGATTTTTTAGATAAATGGCCCAAATGGGAAAAAAATTTTATAAATATAACAGGAGAACGATTTTCTGGTAAAACTCATTTAATAAATATTTTTTTAAAAAAAAATAAAGGAATAAAGATTGATGCTAGTCATCTTAAGAATACTCATCTCAGGGAAATCAAAATTTATGAAAATATTATTATAGAAAATCTTACATCTAACATAGATGAAAAATTACTCTATAGTTTTCTGAATTCAATTGACCAAGATAATAAGTATATAATTGTTACTTCTTCAGTTCCAATAGTTTATCTTAATTTTAAATTAAAAGATTTAAAATCGAGAACTAAAAATTTTATTCTTCTGAATTTAGAGCAGCCTGACGATGAATTGATATTTGCTATTATGATAAAGAATTTGTCTGATAGACAAATAACTTTAGATAAAAAATTAATTCAGTATATTATAAAAAGAATAGAGAGATCATATAGTAAAATATATGATTTCATATATAAGGTCGATCAGTTGAGTTTAAAAAAGAAAAAATCAATTGATTTAAAAATTATAAAAGAAGCATTGGGAGAATAATTGAATAAATATAGGTCTCATAATTGTAACGAGTTAAGGAAAGATAATAGTGGAGAAAAAGTTACTCTTTCGGGTTGGATTAATAAAAAAAGGGATCATGGAAATCTTTTGTTTATAGATTTGAGGGATAACTACGGAATTACACAATGTATTATTGATAAAGAAAACTTAAATTTTAAGAAATTAGAAAAAATTCAACTAGAGACAGTTATAATGGTTCATGGCAATGTAATTCAAAGGTCCAATGAGTCTATCAACAAAGAAATAAACACTGGTGAAATAGAGGTTAATATTGATAACTTTGATGTCCTTGGCCAATGCAAAGAACTTCCAATGCCAGTTTTTAGTGATCAAGAATATTCTGAGGAGATAAGATTAAAATATCGTTTTTTAGATTTAAGAAGAAAAAAAATACACGAAAACATAATTTTAAGATCTAAGGTGATTTCTTTTATTAGAAATGAAATGATCAAATATGGCTTTCTGGAATTTCAAACACCTATATTAACTTCATCAAGTCCTGAGGGTGCTAGAGATTTTTTAGTTCCAAGTAGATTAAATCCAGGAAAATTTTATGCTTTACCACAAGCACCTCAACAATTTAAGCAATTAGTTATGGTATCGGGATTTGACAAATATTTTCAAATAGCTCCATGTTTTAGAGATGAGGACGCTAGAGCAGATAGGAGTCCAGGTGAGTTTTATCAATTAGATTTAGAAATGTCTTTCGTTGAACAGGATGATGTTTTTAAAGTAGTTGAAAATTTATTTGTTAATACTTTTAAAAAATTTTCAAAAAAAGGATTATTGTATGAAAAATTTCCAAAAATTCCTTTCAGAGAGTCCATGTTAAAATACGGGAGTGATAAGCCAGATTTAAGAAATCCTCTTATTATAAATGATATAACAGAAATTTTTTTTAGAGAGGATGTTAAATTTGAAATATTCAAAAAGTTAGTAAAAACTGGTTCAAATGTTAGATGTATAGTTACAAAAGATACTAAAGATAAACCCAGAAGTTTTTTTGATAATATTGATAAGTGGGCAAAGGAACAGGGAGCATCTGGTTTAGCTTATTTTACAATTGAAAAAGATGATAAAATTTCTGCCAAAGGTCCAGTAGGGAAATTTTTTACCGCAGAAGCTCTTAAAGAAATAATGTCAATAACAAGTGCAGAAATAGGCGATAGTATTTTCTTAGCTTGTGGAAAAAAAATTGATTTAGAAAAAATTACCTCTTTAGCAAGAGATAAAATTGCTAAAGATTTAGACTTAATAGATGAAAATACTTTTGCATTTTGCTGGATTACAGACTACCCAATGTTTGAAAAAGATGAATTGACTAATAAAATTAAATTTAGTCACAATCCATTTTCAATGCCACAAGGAGATTTAAATAAGATCAATTTTGAAAAACCTTTAGAAATTCTCGCATATCAATACGACTTGGTATGTAATGGTGTTGAATTATCCTCAGGAGCAATCAGGAATCACATACCTGATTTGATGTATAAGTTATTTAACATTGTAGGTTACTCAAAAACAGATATTGAACTAAAATTCTCTGGAATGATTAACGCATTAAGTTATGGAGCTCCACCGCATGGAGGTATTGCTCCAGGAATTGATAGAATAGTTATGCTTCTTGCAAATGAAAAAAATATCAGAGAAGTTACTATGTTTCCTATGAACCAGAACGCTCAAGATTTAATGATGAATGCGCCATCTGATGTGAGCGAATTGCAGTTGAAAGAACTTGGCATATACTTAAAGAAAAAAAAATAAGTTATTTTTTTCCCTTTAAGCTTATTTTAACATCTGACAAATCCACTAAATTTTTTTTATAATTATTTCGAACAAAACCTTTACTAGTTATATCTTTTACAATTTTTAAAAATTGATTTTGCTCGTCTAAATTTTGCTCTTCAATATTTCCATCTAAATTTCCAATTGACGGAGTATGAGCTAAATCTTCTCTATTTAAATAAGAGATAGCTAATTCTCTAAATATATAGTCTAAAATTGATGATGCACTCAATATTCTATCGTTACCATGAACTTTCCCTGATGGTTCAAATTTAGTACCCACATAAGCACTCACAAACTCATCTAGAGGCACACCGTATTGGAGGCCAAGAGATACAGCTATTGCAAAATTATTCATTAAAGCCTTAACAAGTTCTCCTTCCTTGCTTGTGTCAATAAATATTTCTCCAATCTTACCATCTTCATATTCACCTGTATGTAAATAAACTTTATGGTCTCCTATAGTAGCTTTTTGAATATAACCCTTTCTTCTATCAGGCATACTAAATCTTTTGCCAGAATTTTCTTGTTTTGAAAAAGTTTGGTTTATAATTTTTTCAACTTTATTTGTTTTATTTTCATTTTGATTAGGGACTAAGTCAATTTTTTTATTTTGATTTATTTTATCATTATTAGAATCAAGACTTTTTGTTTTTCTATTATCTAATTTTACCTCTAAGACTTCAAATTTTCCGTCATCTCTTTTTTCTAAATTTTTAAGCTCTATTTCATTGATATCATCTAGATAATGATTTACTTTAAATGTACATGTATAGTAAGTTTCAACCAGATATTTTGCCATTTTATTCCTATTTTAAATTTGAAATTTGAATCATTTAACTTATATACTTTTACATATTTTAGTCTAATTTAATTTATACAATTTAAAATTGAAATTAATAGAATTTAGATGTTGACTTTTTTAAAAAAAATTTTCACATGGTGGAATCGTGACACAATAGGAACGAGAATCAAGACTATTTTTTTTGGACAACTTATTGGAAAAGATGATTTTGGGAACAAATATTATCAAAGTAAAAATGGAAAAAGATGGGTTATATATTTTGATGAAATTGATGCATCAAAAATTCCTGTAGAATGGTTTTCATGGATGCATTTTATGCCAAATAAAATTGAAAATAATCATGAACTAGAAAAGTACTCATGGCAAAAACCTCATCAGTCAAATTTGACAGGCACTGAATCTGCTTATTATCCAAATAAAACTAATAAAGATGCAATTCAAAAAAAGTATAAAAGTTGGAAAAAATAGATTTAATTTCTTCTTAGTTTTATTTTTAATTTGCCAACTATTTTCGTTTAGCGCCAAATCTGATAATAAGCTTGAAGGAAAAAATACTGATATAAAAATTTTAGATAAAATAAGTTCTAAAAATGAATTAATAAAATTAACTAATAATGAAGAATATATTTATAAAGATTTGTCGATTAAAAGTATTAAGTGTACTGACTCAGAATTTGATGACAATCCAGAAATAAAAGCTTATATACAAGTAAGAGATTTGACTAAAAAAGATAGGAATAACGTTTATGTTTTTAATGGTTGGATGTTTTCCTCAAGTCCATCAATTAAGCCATTTGACCACCCTGTTTATGATATTTGGCTTGTGAACTGTTATTAAATTATTTTGTCTTTATCAAGCCAGCTTACATTAAAATCAGACTCAATAAATTTTTTATGATTAAGTAATCTTTTATGGAGAGGAATAGTTGTTGTAATACCTTCGATTACAAATTCATCTAAAGATCTATTCATTCTTTGAATAGCTTCAGTTCTATTTCGTCCATGACAAATTAATTTACATATCATGCTATCATAATAAGGAGTTACCTTATAGCCTTGATATATTGCACCATCTACTCTAGTTCTAAACCCTGATGGCTGATGACACATGCCAATTATTCCTGGAGAAGGTTGAAAATTTTTACTCGCATCTTCAGCATTAATTCTACATTCAATCGCATGACCTCTTGGATTTATATCATTTTGGCTTAATGCAGTATCACCTGAAAATGCTATCCATATTTGCTCTTTTATTATATCTATACCAGTTACCATTTCGGTAACAGGATGCTCAACCTGAACTCTTGTGTTCATCTCTAAAAAATAAAATTTGTTATCTTCATAAATAAACTCTACAGTTCCAGCCCCTGTATAACCAATTTTCGAAACCATCTTTACCGTCTTTTCAAAAAGATCTTTTCTTAAATTTTGATTAAGAACTGGGCTAGGAGTTTCTTCAATTAATTTTTGATGTCTTCTTTGCACAGAACAGTCTCTCTCATGCAAATGAACAACTCTATTTTTTCCAGCTAAAATTTGAACTTCTATATGTCTTGGATTTTGAAAAAATTTTTCTATATATACT
>MDSZ01049039.1_pt1 | contig 19891 bp, 20 predicted proteins | sample 811201 | NCBI WGS metagenome assembly MDSZ01 (sample SAMN05326647, study PRJNA326480) | marine metagenome | isolation source: seawater | place: Indian Ocean: North | collected 2010 | reverse complement strand
GAGCAATCACCTTATATGACTTCTGTACATATGATAAAAAAACATAAAATGAAAATTATTCCAGCAGTATGTCATGTTGATGGAACTGGAAGAGTTCAAACTGTTGATAAAAAATTAAATTTGAAATATTATAATCTTATACAAAGCTTTTTTAAAAAAACTAAAATACCAATATTATTAAATACTTCATTCAACGAAAATGAACCTATAGTAAGTAATCCAGAAGAAGCCTTAAATACATTTTTAAGAACCAAAATGGATAAACTAGTATTAAATAATTTTATTGTTGAGAAGACTTATTAAAAAAATCTATAGTTTTAATAAGACCAGTCAATATATCAGTTTTTGGTTTCCACCTATATACTTTATTAATTTTAGTTATATCTGGTTGTCGATGGATAACGTCTTGAATATAGATTTTATTCATCATTTTAAATTTATTAATTTTTACTTTAGATTTAGATTTAGTTAATTTTATTATTAAATTTATATAATCTTTAATTTTAGTCTTTTTATTATTACCAATATTATAAACCCCACTAATTATTTTTTTTTTACTTGGTAATTTAATTAAAAAATCACATAAATCGTCAATATATGTGAAACACCGTGTTTGTGTCGTAGGGTAATTTAAGTAACAAGTTTTATTTTTTAAACAGTTTAAAATTATATTTGGTGTGATAAAAAATTTAGATTGATATGGGCCGTAAATATTAAATAATCTTAATATCAAAAATTTGAATTTTTTTTTTTTACTTCTTTCATAAATAATGCTTTCAACTAAACTTTTACTTTTAGCATAATTCCACCTTGGACTTTTGTATGAACCCAAAAGCATGGGGTCTTCCTCTTTCCATGGCAAATTTATGTTATTCCCGTATATTTCACTTGTGCTAAAAAATACTAATAATGTTTTTTTTTTTACTAAGTGGTCTATTACATTTTTTGATCCATTTATTATGATATTAATTGTTTTTTCTGGATCTAAAACTTTTGCTACACCTACGACAGAAGCAAGATGGTAGACCACATCAAAATCAATTTTTGCAATTTTTTTTAACTCTTTTATTTTAGTAATATCAATTTTTTTAAAACTAATTTTATTTTCTCTAATAAATTTCAAATCATTTCTCGATGGATTGATTTTATCTATAAGGTATATTTTTTTATTTATAAGATTTATTGATCTAATTAAGTTTCTTCCTATAAAACCATTTGAACCAATTATTAATATTTTTTTCATTTTAATGGTTCGACTATTTTGTTATGTCCTTGTGATATTTCATCAAATGTATATCTAGTTAAATTAAAAACATAATTATTTGTATTCTTTTTAAAATAACTGTCCAATCTATTTAAAATTTTTTTTGATACAGAATTAGTCACTATAAAAAAATTGTAATCTTTTAGTTGTAAAATATTTATACTTTTTTTGGATATTTTTAAACTCGAAATTTTCTTAACGTTTTCATCATAATAATTAATTTTAATTTTTTTACTAATACTCTTGAAAAGTTCAAACTCTTTCGCATATTTATAATCACTCGTATTTAATTTATAAGTAATACCCACTTGTAATATTTTAATTTTATTTTTTCTTTTGGCTATTTCCTCAAAAATAACTTTTAGTAAATTTTTTTTTAGATTTTCATTAATTATTCTGCTTTCCTTTATTAACGACAAATCTATTTTTTTTTGTTTTGCAATTTTTAAAGCATAGTAAGGATCTATAGGAATACATTGTCCACCTACAAGTCCTGGAAAAACTTTGTAGAAATTCCATTTACTTGAGGCTAAGTTAATTATTTCAGTTGTATTTAGCTCTAGTTTCTTAAATAAATAATTATATTGATTAACAAGTGCTATATTTAAATCTCTTTGACTATTTTCTAAAATTTTGACTGCTTCAGCAGTTTCTAGATTTGAAGCTTTAGTAATTTTTTTATCAATTATATTTTTATAAAGTTTGTAAACTCTTGAATAAACTTTATTATCGCTTACTGAAATAATTTTTCTAATATTCGAAAATTTTATTCCATCTCCAGGACTAATTCTTTCAGGAGAATATGAAATAAAGTAATTTATGTTTAAAATATTTTTATTTGAAGAAATAAAATCTAATGCAAGTTTTCTTGTTACACCTGGATATACCGTTGACTCATTTATAATAATTGCTTTGTCATTTAAGTGAAACCTAATTTTTTTAAATGCTTTTATTAAATAAGATAGATCTGGATTATTATTTTTTAAAGGTGTCGGTAAACACAAAATAATATAATCAAAAACTAACTTTTTTGGAATTTTTGTAAATAACTTACTCTTTTTAATAAATTTTATTTTTTTATATTGCAAGGTGTCATCAAAACCTCGTTTTATATTTTCAATTTTTTTATTTGAGGTATCGTATCCATAAACATTTAAATTTTTTTTTAAAAAATTATAAAAAATATTTATTCCTACATATCCTAAACCAACCACTAAAATTTTTTTCTTCATAAATTTTTGACAATTTGGCAATATTTATCTCTTAATTCTTTATTATCTAATTTCTTTTTAATCTTTAAGTAATTATCATCAATTGTAAAATCTCTACTATTGTAGATTAAATCTTTCATTTTCTTTGATGCCAAGAAATCATTGTATTTGCTACATAATATAACGTTTTTATTGTCTAACAATAACTCTGAAACACATCCAACTTTTGTTGTAAAAATAATCTTACAATCTAAATAAGCCTCAAGTAATGAAATATTCCAACCTTCGATTTTTGATAAATTTACAAAAATATCACAATTTTCATAATATCTATTAATGTTATTTGTATGACCGCTGACATTTATTATATTTTCTAGTTTTTTTTGAGTTAATACTTTTTTAAATAGATCTAAGTTTGATACACCAACAATATTAATATTTGTATGGTCTAAATAAAATTTTTTATCTTTTTCTATTATATTTAAAAATCTAACCAAACCTTTTAAATAGATGTCATTACCAATTAATAATAAATTAATTTTTTTATCTAAATTTTTAATTGATTTTGTAATTTTATTTACATTGTGAAAGTAATATAGGTTATAAACAAAATTATTTTTTTTTTTTAACCTTTTTTTTGTAAGTTTAGAGGCTGTCAAAAAATTTCTACCATTTGCAATTATAATTTTTTCAACAAATATTTTAATTTTATCTTCTATATAAGATAGAATATTTATAGTGAAATTTTTTATTGTAAATTTCACAAAAAAGTTATGTTTCTTTTTTTCTTTATCTCTTAAAAAGCATAAGTCTTTATATAATACAAAAAAATAATTAATTAATTTTTTTTTATAAATTTTATTTACTAAAGAAACCAATAATCCCGTGTCCCCGTAAGTAAAAATTATATCAATTTTATTTTTATTTTTTAAAAAAAAAAAGAGACTATAAAATTCTAATATTAAAAACTCATACAAAAAAGTAATTAATGGATATCTTTTTTTATATCTTTTACCCAAAATTATAAAATCTGATTTATCTAAATCCTCACTTTCATATTTATTACAACATATATTTTTAACTCGGTAATTTGCCTTAATATAATTTTCTGTAAGATTATATATAAAATTTCCCGTTCCATACTTCCTACTTGGTGGATCAAAGTGAATCTTTAAAATCATTTTTTAAATATATTTTGTTTTTCATCAAAATTAGGATAATCTATTAAAACAGTTTCAAAAGATTTATTGAGAACAAACAAAGAAGATGCGGCAACAGCAGAAGCACCATTATCAATTGCATCTCTAAAATCTTCATTTTTAGCTGCACCTCCGTTTATTATAATTGGAATATCGGTTAATTTACTTAATTTTTTTAAAACATCTAAATTATACCCAGTTCTTAAACCATCCTTTTCAATATCAGTAATTATAATTTCACCAATACCTAAATTATTAAATTTATTGAATACATCTTCTATACTTTCGTTAGCTTTGATCTTTCCATTATATATATAAATATCGAATTCATTTTCAGTCTGCTTTATATCAATAGATGCAACCACACTTTGAGCACCATAATGATTACAAACATTTTTAAATATTTCAAAATCTTCAAATATTAATGAATTGAATGCTATTTTTTCAATTCCTAGAGAAAATATTTTTTGTACATCTTCTAAATTTTTAACACCTCCACCATAAGTTACTGGCATGAAACATTCTGATGATATTTTCTTAAGTAATTCAAAATTTATATTTTCTTTTTTTACTGATTTGTCTAAATCAAAAATTGCAATTTCATCTACTTCCAAATCATTAAATATCCTTAAAGAATTTATTGGATCGCCAATATAAGTTTCACCTTGAAAATTTTTAGTTTTTATAAAATAATCATCTCTTAATAATAGACTTACAATAATTCTAGGGATTATTTTAAAATTCATCACAAAAAAACTTAAATAATTGAATACCCTGGGAGTGACTTTTTTCAGGATGAAACTGAGTTGCTAATATATTACCAGATTTGATCATAGATATGAATTTAACTTCATATTCAGTTTGCGCATATTCCGTCTCATCCAAATTTATTTTCTCTAAATAAAATGAGTGTGAAAAGTAAAACCTTTTTCTTAAAATTAAATTTACATTATTTTCATTAAAATTAAAATTTTCTAGATAATTCCATCCTTGGTGAGGCACTCTCAATTTTCTTAAATTAAATTTTTTTAGCTTACCATTAAAAATTTTTAAACCTTCTTCATTTCCTTCCTCGCTACCCTCAAACAAAATTTGCATTCCTACACATATACAAAAAAATTTATTTTCTTTTTTTTTTATAGAATTGATTAAATCTTCTTTTAAATTTTTCTTATTTATTACACTCATAATTTTAGAAAAATTTCCAACACCCGGTACAATAATTTTTTCCCCATTTATATTTTTTAGGTCTTCAATCAACTCAGATTCATGTCCAATAAGTTTTAAAATATTAGTTATTGATCCAAAATTTGCGAAACTGGTATTTAAAATTTTAATTTTTCTCATATCAATATAAATAATTTTCTATAATTCTTTTATCATTTTCATGGTCCATATTTGAGGCTATTAAAGGAATATTTATATATTTTGATCGCTTCTTTTCATAAATAATTCTAAAATTTAAGTCTCTATCCATACCTCTCCCATTGAAAGACGGCCAAACCCTATCACTTAAATATCTCCATTTAATTTTATCAAGTATTTTTCTTTTAATTAGTGTGGCACCAGCACATCCAGGTAATGGTTTAAAACCTCCATAAAATAATCGACTTAATAAGATATTATTTTTAAAATTAAAACTAAATCTACTTGAGAAACCTGGAAATATTTTTTCAATTATACCCATTTGGTTTTTTGCTATTTGAAAAAGATATTGAGCATCATAAATTTTTATTTTATTTTCATCTTCATATTTTTCTAAATTAAATTTTTTGTACAATAGTTCAGAAAAAAGATTTTCTGATATTGATATAGGATCTACAATTAGATGATCACAATCAGATCTATTAGCTAGCTGTAACATTATTTCTATAGTATTTGATATTAAAATTTCATCACCAGTATTAAATATCCATTTACCTTTTGTATATTTTAATGCCTCATTACAAGCGGTTGTTCCTACATCGACATTTATTTTGTTGTAAAATTTTTTTTCATAATCGGTATAAATTTTTTTGTAAAAACAATTTTTATATTTAAGCGCAAATTTTTCTGCTATCTCGGATGATCCATCTGTTGAATTGTCATCAATTATTATTAGTTCAAAATTCTTAAATGTTTGTTTAATAATACTTTCCAGTGTATATTCCAACGTATTAATATTATTAAATATTGGTAATATAATACTAACTTCCATTTTCTTATTAATGAAGATTAAAATACTTTTTTTGGTTAATCATAAAGATGACAATCAATACAGCATGTTGAAATATGCTTCAATTCATAAAGCAATGATAAGTAGAAAAAACAATAAAGGCTATATTTTTGATTATCTACATATTAATAATATCGTATTTAATTCTTCAAAAAATATAAATCTCAGAAGAATAAATAAGTACATCTTATTTCCAATATACTTACTTTTTAAATCTTTAAGATATGACTTAATTCATATTTCAGATCAAGGAAACGCTTATTTAGCTAATTTTATATTTAATAAAAAAATAATAATTACTTGTCATGATATGATTTTATTTAAATTAAAAGTAACAAAATTAAGAGATAAACTATTAAAAAAATTTAATTTATTGGGACTCAAAAAAGCCAATCATATTATTGCTGTTTCAAAAAATACTAAAAAAGATATTAAAAAATACCTAAAAAAAAATATAAAAATTTCTCATATTTATCAACTAATCCCTCATATAAAATATATAAATGCTAATAGACAAGTTAAAGAAAAATATATTCTTCATATTGGAAACCATTTATATAAAAATAGATATCTTGCATTAGAATTTATAAATTTATTAATAAAAAAAAAAATTACAAAATACAAACTGGTATGCGTTGGAGAAATAAGAAATCAAGAAAGAAATTATATAAAAAGAAATAGTTTACAGAAATACATTCAATTCTTTCAAAATATTTCTGACAAAAAAATTTTTAGTTTATATAAGTTTAGCTCATATGTCATTATAACATCAAATTATGAGGGTTTTGGTGTTCCTGTCATTGAAACATACCACCACAAAAAAAAATTACTAAGTTCAACAAATGGCTCCTTAAAAGAAATAGTTATCCCAGATTTCAGAATTAAGAAATATACGAAATACGGGTTTTTTAATTTATTTAAAAAATTAGAAAAAATCGAAAATTTAAATAGTAAAATTTTAAAAAAAAGTTTAAAGATTTTAAATATAATAAATAATAAGGATAGATATTTAAAAAGCTACGACAAGATTTATTTAAATGAAAGAAATATATACTAAGTTTGCCTACAACAGATTTTCAAATAAAAGAAAGTATATATGGGGTAGATATTCCAAATTTTACAAAAAAAAAATAAGTTTTAAAAATAAAATTGTTTTAGACTATGGATGCGGGAATATTGAAACAACGGTTTCTACAAAACAATTTTTTGAGGAAAATGGTAATCTAAATAATTTTTATGGATACGAAACAGATAAATTGTCAAAGGATATACTTCTAAAGAAAAAAAAGTTTTATGATTTTTATGAAGATGATTCTTTAAAAGATAAATTAGACTATATCGTTGCTAACCAAGTATACGAACACCTTGATAGAGAAGAGCGAATTAATTTTGTAAAAAGGAGTCACGAATTACTAAAAAAAGATGGTTACCTTGTATTAGCATTCCCTTTTAATTTATATAACATGAATTTTAAATATTTTTGGGAGGATATAACTCATAAACCTGTTGGAGTTGAGACTGAAGCTTCATTAATTGATACATTTGGTTTTTCATCTGAATTATTTGTATGTGGTCTTAAGGGCGATCCATTTGGAATAATCGAAAATATAATTTGTTTAATCAGAAATTTAATCTTACTATACCCTCCATTTTGGATTACTTTAATCATTGCAAAAAAAATTAAATAATATGCAATGTTCAAAATGCATTTTGGATGATATCAATGATAAGGATATATCGTTTGATACTAGTGGTGTTTGTAATTACTGTTTAGAATTTGAAAGTAGAAAAAAAAATTATACTTTTACCGAACTTGAAGAAAAAAAAAATATTGAGGAGATAAAAAAAAAACTCACCAACACAAAAAGTAAATATCATGCTATTATTGGTTTAAGCGGAGGCGTTGACAGTTCATACGTATGCTATTTGGCTCATAAAATGGGATTAAACTGTCTATTGGTACAAATGGATAATGGTTGGAATTCAAAGATCTCTACATCTAATATTAATAAAATAATAAAAAAAACAGGTTTTGATTATTATAATTATTTACTAAATTGGAATGAGTTTAAAGATTTACAAAGATCATTTTTACAAGCAGGTGTAATTGACTTGGAGGTTTTAACAGATCATGCTGTCTGGGCTGTACTGTTTAAATATACAAAAAAGTTTAAAATCAAATACACTTTAACAGGTGATAATTATTTGACAGAAAATGGAATGCCCTCATCATGGAATTGGATAAAATCTGATTCATCAAATATAAAAGATATTCATAAAAAATTTGGAACAGTTAAATTAAAAACATTCCCATTTCTTGGATTTTATAGGTGGTATTTAAATAGATATTTTGGTTTTGAAGGTACAATGATACCTATACTTAACAAAATTAACTATAATAAATTTAAAGCTATTAAAAATTTAAAAGAATACTTTGATTGGGAAGAGTATGAGGGTAAGCATTATGAGTCAAATTTTACAAAATTCTATCAATCATACATTTTACCTCAAAAATTTAAAGTGGATAAAAGAAAATCACATTTGTCGGCCCTTATAAGAGCAAACCAGATTACTAAGAGAGATGCTCAAATAGAAATCGAAAAACCTCTATTTAAAGGAAATCAATTACAATTGGAAAAAGAATTTTTTGAAAAAAAACTTGGCTACACAAGTGAGGAATTTGATAAAATTATGTCTGACAAACCAATCAGTCATGATAAATATAAATCTGATAAATCAAAGTTTAAAATGCTATGGAGAATAAGTTATATTATATCTTTATTTAAAAATATAAAAAAAACTAAATCTAATTAAATTTTTTTAAGATAATTAATTGCAGAAATATATAATATTAAGGTAAAAGAAATGATCAAAATTTTATTCATTCCTGTCAAAACTAAACAATATGGTAAAATTGAAAATATTAAATAAGGTATAAAAACATATTTTTTGTTTATTTTTTTCATAAGCAAGTGATGAAAATGATTATTATCTGCTTTAAAAGGATTTATATTATTAAAAATTCTTTCAGAAAATACCCTCAACATATCTAATCCTGGAATAATTAATATTATAAATATTAATTCTGCTGAAATCTTTTCTGAATTTAATTGAAGATCATAATTATAGGAAGTAATAATCACTACAGCAAAAAAAATTGAAATGCTATTTGCCCCAGAGTTCCCACTAAATAATTTAGTACGAAGATTGAATATAATTAAAATTAATATAAGAAAAATATTTACAGAATAAAAAATAAAGTTAGTTTTCCAAAAAAAAATTGTATAAAAAAATAAGAAAAAACTTAGTAGAATTCCATTTGCCCCATCCATTAAATTTATTGCATTGAATAATAAAAAAATACATAACAAAGTAAAAACTAATGAAAAATTAAATAAAAAAATATTTTTGTCAAAATATTCGATATAAACTTTACTAATTATAAAGTTTTGATTTATTGATATTAAAAAAAAAATAAAAAATAAAATCAAGTATATTTTTGGATTCAATTTCAATTTGTTTAAATCATCTAGGTACCCTATTAAAAAAAAAGCTGTAATAATGATCAATGTAGATATTAAAAATAAATTATTAAGCTCGTAATATTTCCCAAAATAATAGGAATTAATTGAGATAATTAGATATAACAAAACTCCACCAATTACTGACACTGGATTGTTATGAATCTTCCTTTTTTCATTTGGAAAATCAAATAATTTTAATTTTTTAGAAATTTTTTTGTAATTTAAAATAATTATTATAAAAAATAATATTTCAAAAAAAATTAATTTAAAAATAGTATCTTCAAAAAAAATCATTTTTTAAAAAAATTGTTTTAATTTACTTATATTTTTCATTAGCAATGTAGTTACACCACCAACATTATTTTTTTTAATTATATTTAAGTCTTGAGACATTTTTTTATATATATTTTCTACTTGGTTACTTTTTCCACCCCAGGACATAGAGATAAGCATTTTATCTACGTAAAGTGCTTTTAGTTCTTCACTTTTAAATATCCTTATTAAATAATCGTAATCAGAGGAAATACTATATTTTAAATCGTATTTACCAACACTTTTTATTAAAGATTTTTTCATAAAAACTGCTGGGTGAGGCGGCATCCATCCTTGTTTTAATAATCTTATAAAGTCTTTTTTATATAATATTTTATTCTTTTTGCTTTTACTTAAACTAATCCACTTTCTAAGAATTTTACCATTATTTTTCCTATAAACTAAATTTCCAAAAATTAAGTTAACATCATATTTCTTAAATGTTTTAATAATGTGTTTTAAGGTATTGTTTGAGTAATAATTGTCATTAGAATGAAGTATTGAAACAATAGAATCTTTAGAAATTTTGATACCCTTGTTAATTGCGTCATAAATACCCTTATCTTTCTCAGAAACAATTTTTTTATATTTGATATTTTTTTTAATTATTTTGATTGTGTTATCTTCTGACTTAGCATCTATAAAAAAACATTCTTTATTATGTATGTTTTGTTTTTTAATTGATTTTATTGTCCTTAATATATCTTTCTCAGAATTATACGTTGGAGTAATTATTGAAATTTTCATTTTATACTTTGGTATTTTAATTGTTTTTTTTTCCATTTTTTAAATTTTCTTAACATAACTTTTTCATTCTGAGAATCCATACGCATATATGATTTTTGTTTTTTTAATTTTAACTTACAAGGTCTCTTAATATATTTCTCAAAATTAATTAGCATATTTATTTCACTTAAATAGTGTTTAAGAAAAAAATTATAAATATTATCTTTCTTTTTTATTTTAGTAATTTTATGTGAGATCACTTTTCCTAAATCAATATTTTTATCAATAAAATGAAGTGTACAACCTGCTATTCTTTCATTTAAAATGTCCCATTTTACAGAATCTAGACCTCTGCTAGATGGTATTAAACCTGAATGACAATTAATTATTTTATTTTTTTTTATGTATCTAGAATTTATTAAGCCACTTCCACCTATTAAAATATAATCATACTTATTTATTTTTTCTTTATTGAATTTTTTAATATTCTTCTTATCGTGAAAAATGGAAAAAGATTTTTTATTAAGCATTTCAGGCCTATGCTTAATAAAATATTTATTTTTTCTTTCTTTATAAACTTTAAATTTTTGAGTTAAAATTGTTATATCTTTGTAGCCTATTTTTTTTAGACCAAAATATACATCTCTGGTTTTTTTATGAGGTATATCGTATGTTAAAATTCCAATTTTTAAATTTTTATTTATTTTCACTATTAATATAAACCTAATTTATGATAAATATAAAATTTGATACTTAAATTTATACTTTTAAACATAAATATAAAACTAAATTAAAATGGTAAAATCAATAACATTAAATTTAAAAAATTTCTTAATTAACAACTATATATTCTTTTTTATAATCTCTAAATTTTTCTTAATTATACCTATTCTTAATAGTTTACATTTTAACTTATCTAAAAATTTCAAGAATTTTAAATCAATAATTAGAAGAGTTGACAAATTGATGTGGTTCTTTATTCTTTTTTGTATATTTTCAAATTTTATAAATAAAGTTAGGTTTGAGTATCACTTTAAATTTTTTTCACTAACACTAATATTTTTGTCTTTTATATCTATGGCTTGTTACTTTCAAAAAAATAAAAATATTTTTGTAAATACTTTAAGAATGTCCTTATACTTAAATTTATTTATAATTTTAGATATATTATTTTATAAAATCTTTAATTATTCATTGACTTCTAATTTTGATAATCATAATCGTACCGGCATTAGATATGCCTCATTATTTTTTGATGAGAAAATTATAGGATTTTTCTTGTTATGTTCTATGCCTTTAGTTTCAATATATTTAAAAAATTATTCTTCATCAAATGACACTCTCTTTAAAAAAAATTATCTCTTAATCTTACTTTTGTTTGTAATAGTAATTTATTTAACAGGCGAAAGAAGAAGCTTTATACTATCTATTTTAACATATGGTTATTTTCTTTATTTTTATCTTTATGAGAATAGAAAACTAAAATTGTTTTTATATATTATTTCTTTAGCAATTGTAGTTTTAAGTTTTTTTTTATTTTTTCAAAAAAGTAATAATAATCAGTCTTTGAATTATAGAATGTCAGGTCAAATAATTGAGGTAATTAAAACAGTGCCCATGGCTATAAATGATAGAGAAAATTTTATTAGACATATGAGAGATCACAATGTTGGTAATTGGTCACTATTATACATTGACGGATTTAAAATATTTTCAAAAGACTATAAAACTTTAATACTTGGAGTAGGTCACAAACAATACAACATAGAATGTTCTAAAATGAAACTTGTTTGTTCTAACCACCCACATAACATGTTTATAGAATTATTAATCAGTTATGGTTTTGTTGGTTTTACATTGTTTTGCATTATTATATCTAAAGTTATTAAAAACTTAGGTAGAGACAAGAATAATAAAAGAAATAGAGAATTTATTATATTTATAATTTGTTTTTTTTTTCCACTTTTACCAAGTGGATCTATAATATCCTCTAATTTAAACTTTTATCTTTTAATTTTTGGAAGTCTCTTTTTTTCACACTATTTAACAAATACAAAAAAAATAAATTATTAATGAAATTTAAATACTACATTTTGAATACAATTTTTATATTTATAGTGATAATAAGTATTAAGGACTATTTTTTTAAAACAGATATTTATACTATTGATATTTTTGAAAATATAACGATTGAAAATGTATCAATTATTAATTCTAATTTAAATGCATTATCTTTTAAAAATAAACCAATTATTGAAAAAGATACGATTACGAATAAATATTTTCTGAAGTATAAATATCCTCTTGCGGAAAGAGATCCAAGTCTTTACCTACTTGAAATTTTTTTTAATGACAAAAATGAATTTTATAAAATTATGTCAGTGTATAAGATTTTAATTGATAAGGAAATTGAAGATAAATATCCAAAAAAATTGCAATACACTTTTAAAAATAAAAATATATTAAGAGATTGTAAAAAAGCATTTAGATTTATGGAAATACGAGATTTAAGAATTAGATGTGCTGGAGTTGGACCTACACACTACATTTATAATAAATATATCCCACCTAATAATAATTATGGTAAAGAGGCTTCATTTTTAATTCATGATACTACACGATGGAGATTAACTTATGATTTTTATACTGAACTTGCAAATTATTACAATAGTTTACTTGTTTTTAATGATCCAGATGGAATAAAAAAAAAAAATCTGATCATTCAGTTGTCCAAAGGTAAAAATATTAATTTAGAACTATTTTTAAAAAGGTTTACATATATTTATCTAATTTACTTATCCATATTTCTCTTGATAATTATAACTGAACAAAAAAATGATAAACTTAAACTTTTTTAAATTATTAAGAGTTGGAGGTTGGATAAATACACTCAATATTAAACTTTTTATTAAGTTATCAAGTATTTTAATAAAGCCAGATATATTAGAAATTGGAACCCATCATGGAAGATCCATTATTCCTATAATTAAATCAAATAAAAAAATTAATAATACAGTTCTAATTGATATTTTTTCAAATCAAAAACTTAATATTAGTAAATCTGGTAGTGGAGATAAAAAAATATTGTTAAGCAATCTTAAAAAATTTGATATTAATCTCTCTAAAATTAAAATTTTAAATCAATCTTCATTTAAATTTTTAAGTTATTATAAAAAATATATTTCTCCAATAAAATTTGACTTAATACATATTGATGGAGGTCATAGCAAAAAAGAAGTCTCAAATGATCTAAATATAGCGAGTAAATGCTCAAAAAAACATTCCATAATAATATTAGATGATATTTTTAACCCTTCTTTTCCAAATGTTTTAGAGGCATACCTAAATTATAAGACTAAATTTTATACAATATTTTTAAGTGATCAAAAAATTTTTCTTTCCAAAGACAAAATATTTGCAAAAAAGGTAAGAAGAATAATCTTGAAAGATAATCTTTTTAAGAAAAAAAGAATTAATTTTTTTAATCAAGATACAATATATTTAACTGAAAATGATGAAAATTTAAAATTAAATTTAACTCAAAAGTTTAATTTATTAAGAAGTTTATTCTACTTCAAATATCGTTTTTAATATTTCTATTTTTATATTCCTTTGTTAAATTCTTAAACTGATTTATGAAATTATTTTTACTAAATTTATCGTTATAAATCTTAAAACTATTATCCTTATATTTTTTTAACAAACTTTTACTTTTAAACATTGAAACTAAAGAATTTCTAATATCTGATGAACTATTTTTTTTTACTAACAATCCATTATATTTATTTCTACAAAAAGTATTTAATGGATAATAATTACAAGTGATAATGGCACATTTGTAAGCCAAAGCTTCCATTAATGAATAACCAAAAGTTTCGGCTATAGATGGAAAAATAAATATATCAGCCTCTCTTAAAAAAATATTCTTCTTTTTTTCTGTAATATTCTGGAAATAAGAAATATTTTTAGTATTTTTTTTATCTACATTCGAAACAACATTTAAATGATAATCAAATTTTTTAAATATACTATCATCTAAAGCATCTAAAAACGGATATAATCCTTTAACAGTTGGTGATTTACCTATAAAGAGTAATTTAATTTTTTTTTTTACGTCTGTTTTGATTTTTTTATTAATCTTTTCCTCGATATTTAAAGTTGGTGGAATTATTTTAATTACTGACTTTAAATTACAGATTTTCTTTGTTCTTTTTGCAAATTTTTTGTCCCAAAATAAAAATATAGTTTTCTTATTTTTATCGATCTTCTTATATAATTTTATGTCATTTTCTATTGAGACTTTGTTCTTATAATCTACATAATATGATTTCTCCATTATACCCTGTGTACTCCAAATGATCTTTTTAATTCTGATATCAAAATTATAAAAATAATGACTAAATAAAATATTATCATAAGATGAAAAATTATAGTTTCTGCTCCTACTTTTAAAATTAAAAAAATTTTTTAAATTATTTGGTAAAAATTGAATTCTTAATAAAAAATCTGAAATTTTTGCAAAAAGTTTTGAATATAAAAACTTTAAGTCACTTTTACCCTCATAAATTTTAAAACCACTTTTTTTTAAAATATGTAAGGTATTCAATTGATAAACAACATCGCCGTTAATTTTACTTATATCACTTTTTTTGAAATTATAATTAATTTTCATGTTTATTTTGCACTGAATTGAAATAATTAATAACCAAACCAATTAAGAAAAAATAATAAAATTGAAATGCATAATCTCTATAAAATTGATAACCTGTAAAAAAAAGAATTAATGGATATAAAGATATTATTCTAAAAAGAAATTTTATTTTTATATTGCTATTATTATTTAAGCTTATAATTTTTTTTACAAAAATAATATAAGAGCACATCATCAATACAATCAAAAATACACCGTATTCAAATAATAATACAATAAAATTATTTTCATAAATATATTTTTTATCACTTTGTAAAATTTTTAAACTCATTGAATGTTTCCCAATACCATTACCGAGTAAGTATGATTTTAAGTTTAAAAATTCATTTCTGGTTAAAAAATATTCATCAAATTGTCTTTCTATAATTTTAAATCTACCTGACACTGAAGATGGTGTATGACTTCTTTTTTCATCAAATGATGAGATTATTGGTTCATAAAAATTATGATACAAAACCATTAAGCCGGTATTTATAGAGTTTTTTCTATCAATTTTATTATGATGTAATTTATAAAAATAATTATAACCAACTCCATATAAAGTTAATAAAGCTATTACTAAAATAGAAAATTTTTTAAGCTGTTTATTATTATGTAAATTAAAAATAAAGATTGAAGATAAAGGAAGTAAAATCAATAATAGCGAGAATCTTGAACTATTAATAATAACTATAACAAGTAATAATAATGAATAAGCTAAAGCTCTTTTTTTACTAATATTTATCAGGTAAAAAAAATACATTATTAAAAATAAACTGGGAACAAAATGGTTTAACCTGCCAGGATTATTAAATAATGATGAAAATACATTAATATGCTTTACATAATGATTGTTTAATTCTGGATGCCATGATTTTTCTGAAAACAAAAATTTTATATTTTCTTCAGAAAAGTTATTTAATAGTAAATCTATATATAAATCTTTAAAAAATAATTGAATAAAAAATAAAACTATTACAAATAATGATATTAATTCGAAAACACTGTATAATAATTTTAGGTCAATTTTAATTTTAAATAGAATTATCAATAATATTGGAAAAAACAAAATATCATATAAACCTGGAAAAAATAAAATTTTTTCGTCATTTATTAAAAAATTTATTAAAAGAAAAGTAATAAGAAGTACAAATATAAAAATTTCAAATTTTTTTAAATTTTTAAAAAAATCTAAAATTAAATTTATATTCAATATGAATAGAATTAACAAAAGTGTATCTTTTAATATTAAAAAAAATAATGTAATAGGGTAAGATTTACTTAAAAACCTAAAAGTATCACTAAAAGCATAACTAAAAAGCACTAATGAAATAAAAATTATGTTTCTATCTTTGAATTTATGTCTAACAAAAAATATACTAATAAATAAAAGTATAATTATATGAATATTGCTTAGTAAAATCATCTATAGTTTATTTATAGTTCTAATTACCTAAAATTGCCAAATTTAAAATATTTATTAACTTTTGATTAAAAATATTATTTTAGTGTATATAATACAAAAAAATTAAATATAGATAATTTAAGAAATAATTAATTTTTTATCAAAAATTTTAATCCTGATTATGAATATAATTTTTTTAATTAAAAATTTTCAGCCAAAAAAATGCGGAATAACAGATTATATTCAAAAGCTAAATAAAAATTTGGTTAACAGAAAAATTACCACATCAATTATACATTGTAATAAAATTAAAAAATCTGACTCAAATTTAATATTTACTGATTGGTCAATAATTTCAATTCTAAAAAAAATTATATCATTTGAAGAAAAAAAAATATTTTTATTTCAATTTAGTCCTTTTCTGCAATCTAGATCAGGCTTCTCTTTCAGGCTCTTAGTAATTTTTTTTCTTCTAAGAATATTTTTTAATAAAACCAAAATAGTAATTAACTTTCATGAGACTTGTAATCAATTTAGTTTTTCACCTAAATACTTTATTATGTATATTCTACAGTATTTCCAGATGCTATTCCTATTTATTATTAGTCATAAAGTTTATTATACTAATAGTGATTTTCTACATAGATTTGGATTTCTAAATAGAAAAAAATCTACCTATTTGGAAATTTTTTCTAATATAAACAATTTTAGTTATCCAAGAATATCAAAAAAAATTCGTGTTACATTTTACGCTTCTCACTTTAATAAAAAAAAAATTAGTTTTTTTTTCAATTTTATAAATAACTTTAACTTAAATAATAAAAAGAAAATTTATATAAATATATTAGGTAATACATCAGCTGCTATTAAGCTAAATTATAATGTTCTTATTAATAGCTACAAATTAAAAAAATTTACTCAATTCAAAAAAAATTTAAGTGAAAAATTATTTTCTTTTTATTTAAGTCAATCAAATATAACCATTGTTTCAAGATCAGACAAATTTGAGGAAAATAGCGGATTACACCATGCATCTCTCAGCCATTCACATTATTTCCTTCAAATTTCTCCTATTAAAAAAAAACATTATTGTCATTTTGTGAACAATCAAAGAAAATTTGATTTTTTAATAAAAAAAATATCTAAAGAATATAAATCAAAAAAATTTCAAAACTTTAAGAATGAAGATAAAATATTTAATAAAATTTTTAATGAATTAAATAAAATTATTAAATAATTAGATTATATAAAATTAAATTATGTTTCAAAATAATTATATAAAATTTATAAAAAAGTTTAAAGACTCTGGTTATGAGTTTATTTTTTTTAATGAAAAAATAAAAAGTAAGTTCAACATAATTTTAAGACATGACATAGATTTTGATGTGGATTATGCTCTGAAAATGGCAAAGATGGAAAATAAATTAAATATTAAATCCACTTACTTTTTTTTGCTGAAAAGCAACTTTTATAATATCTTAAATCCTAATATTGAAAAAAAAATAAAAAGCATAAAAAAGTTAGGACATTCTATTAGTCTACACTATGACCCTTCAATATATAAAGGTAAAGAAATGAATAGATATTTAAAAGAAGAAATAAAACTCTTTGAAAATGTTTATATGACAAAAATAAAAATTATAAGTTTTCATAGACCACCAATTAAATTTATAAATTTAAAAAATAAAATATTAGGAAAAAATCATACTTATCAACCCATATTTACAAAAAAAATAAAATATTATTCTGATAGCAGGAATAAATTTAGATTTGGAAATCCTCTTAATAGTATTGATTTTAAACTAAGAAATTCAATGCAAATATTGATACACCCTATTTGGTGGCTAAATTTGTTTAATAATTCAACGCAGTTTAAAGTTAATAAATTTATAATAAAAAAAAAGAATGAATTAATAGAAGATTTAAAAATTAGTTTAGGAAATGCTGATATAAATTTTTTGAATAATGAAAAAAAAAATAGAAAAAAAACTTAATTTAAAAATTAAGTTTAAATTGAAAAAAAAATTTTTTTCTTCAATGGAAAATTTAAAAGAAGGAACTATATTTTTTTCTAATAACTTAAATAATAAAAATATAATAAAATTAAAAAGTTTAAAAAATGGAATATTAATTACAAATAAAAAAAACTTTCTGATAAACAAAAATATAATTCAAATAATCAAGAGAGATCCAAAATTTTTTTATTTTGATCTATTGAGAAAAATAATTTCTTCTAAAAATGAAAATATAAAACCTATTTTAGGAAAAGGAACAATTTTAGATAAAAAAGTATCAGTTGGTAACAAAGTAAAAATAGGAAAAAATTGTAGAATCTACTCAGGTGTTGTAATAGGCGATAATGTAACAATAGGGAATAATTGTACTATAAAATCTAATTCCGTAATTGGTCAAAGAGGTTTTGGTGTACTAAGGAATAAAAATAAAAATTTAGTGGAAGTCCCACACTATGGAAGCGTCAAAATAAAGGATAATGTCGAGATAGGAGCTCTAAATACTATAGCCAGAGGTACAATAGATGACACAATCATCAATTCATATAATAAGTTTGATGATCATATTCATATTGCACACAATTGCATTATAGGAAAAAATAATATTTTTTGTGCTGGTACAATTGTTGGTGGATCTGTTAAAATTGGAATAAATAATTTTTTTGGATTAAATTCAACAATTAAAAATAAAATAACTATTGGAAGTAATAATCTTATAGGTCAATCATCAAATTTAGTTAAACCAATCAAAAATAATTTAGTAGTCTATGGTAACCCAGCAAGAAAGTATTAAATGTTAAAATTATTTAATATAAACAACATAATAATTATTAATTATTTTGATCTTAGCATTTAAGTAATTTCCATAATTAATACATGGTGACTTATAGTACATACAATAACTTTCTTTGACAGGACTATAAAATTTAATATTTGAAATATTGAATTCATTTAATTGAGGAAATTTATTATCATTTTTCATAGAATAAAATTTTGGCCAGGGATAATTATAATAATTATTATTATTACTATCAATTCTTATAAAATTTTTTACTAAAAAAACTAAGATACCAATCAATAAAATAAATACATATTTTTTTTTAAAATTTTCTCTAATTGAAAACATTTCGGTTAGAATATATGCAAATGATAATGATATAAAACTGATTAAGTAAGAGTAGCCATATCTAAATGTTGGCAATTTGAAAAACCATAGAACTGTCGAGACAAAAACAAAAAAAATTATAATTTTAATATGTCTTTTTTTTTTTAAACTATCAATATAAAAACCATTTTTTTTTTTAAATAAAAATAAACTAAATAAAAAAATAAT